>Ga0172380_10002797_pt1 | contig 25696 bp, 24 predicted proteins | sample Leawe162metaG_FD_119747 | JGI IMG/M metagenome (GOLD analysis project Ga0172380, IMG submission 119747) | Leachate microbial communities from a municipal landfill in Southern Ontario, Canada - Leachate well 162 metaG | ecosystem: Engineered > Solid waste > Landfill > Unclassified | place...
ACGGCCTCCATCGTTCTCAAGATGAAATCTAACCGTGCTCTGCGTGACTCGGAGGTTCAAGGAGTAGTACATCTCGTGTCGTCCTCGATTGAGGGAATGGATCCCGAACGCGTCACGATCCTCGACAGTCGCGGGAAGATTCTCAGCAAGGGCGGAAGTGGCGATGCAACCACCCGTATGACTTCGGCCATGCAGGAAACTCAACGTACGTATGAAAAAAATGTGGAGGAGAGTATCCAGTCACTGCTCGATCCAATTGTCGGCGGCGGTAAGTCGGTGGCGCGTGTCACTGCAACGTTGGATTACAAGCAGGTTGAGCGGGTTGAGGAAAAATTCGACCCGGAATCAATTGCGGTCCGCAGTGAGCAGAGGACGGAAGAAAAGGGATCGTCTACTACCAGCAGTTCCGGTGTCCCCGGAGTACAGACGAATCTCGGACGTACAACCGCCGGAGGTGGTGCGACTTCCGGAGGTGGCTCCAAAAACGACGAAACCCTTAACTACGAGGTAAGCCGCTCAACTGCCAAAATTATCGAGCCGGTCGGAGCACTCAGTAAAATATCCATTGCCGTTCTTGTGGACGGCAAATATGAAGCACCTGCTGCAGTCAAAGAGGGGCAGACCGCCAAGGCAAAATACACGCCCCGTTCTCCGGACGAATTGCAGAAAATTGAAACCCTTGTTAAAAGCGCGGTTGGTTTTAACCTTGAGCGTGGTGACCAGTTGACGGTCCAAAATATTCCCTTTCAGGATACCGGTGAGGCAGGCAGTAGTGAAACTGCCTCGTGGTGGACAAATCCGTTTTTCATGTCTCTGGCAAAAAACCTCATGATTGGAATCGGATTTCTGGTGTTGATACTGTTCGTAATTCGTCCGCTGCTTGCCTCGCTACGATTGGTAAGGCGACCTGTACTTGAGAGCTTCGAGGCAGTTGGATCGACCGGAGAGCAGTTGACCACTGCGGAGCGAGCGCTGATTAACTCACAGATGGCTGAACAGCAGAACTTGATCGAGCAGGCAAAGAAAGATCCCTACCAGGTTGCCCAGATTTTACAAAACTGGGTGGCTGAGGATAAATAACTCTGGTTTTCAGTGCGGTGATGGAAAATCAGGGTAGGGGGCAGCACTGATTCCGCCCCTGCGGGGTGCACAAGACGGGCGATACATAAAAGGGATACTATGACAGGTTCAGAAAAAGCCGCCATCTTGCTGCTCTACCTTGGAAATGATGTAACAGCCAAGGTATTCGAGCATCTGGATGATACAGAAATAAAAAAAATCAGTAAAAGCATGGGGTCACTCGGCCATGTTCCTCGTGAGACAATCATGACAGTTGTCTCAGATTTTACTGATGTAATTGATCCCCAGGCGGGTATTTTTTCTCAGGGAGACGAATTCGTCCTAAAAATTCTTGAAAAGGCACTTGGACCTGAAAAGGCCCAGATGCTTATGGACGAGTTGCAAGCATCCAGTTATGGTGATCTGGTCGATATTCTGGCGAATATGGACTCGAAAAGTATCGCAAATTTCCTCTCTCAGGAACATCCACAGACCATCGCGGTCATTCTGGCCAAACTCAAATCAAAGCAAACCAGCGAAATTATCAGTCTTCTGCCGCAAGAGTTGCAGGCTGAGGTGGTGTTACGCATCGCCGATGTCGAGCAGGTGTCGCCGGATATCCTGAAAGAAATCGACGAGGTTATGAAGCGCGAACTCAAGTCGATGGGGGGGACGCAACGATATAAAGTCGGCGGCATTGATAAAGTAGTGGATATGTTCAACCATTTTGACCGCAGCAAGGAAAAGCAGATCCTCGACAAGCTCGATGTTCTCAGCCCGCCGTTGTCGGAAATCATACGTAAGCACCTCTTTACCTTTGAGGATGTATTCGCCCTTGATGATCGCAGCATCCAGTCGGTCATGCGCGAAGTCTCAAACGATACGTTGACGCTGGCTATGAAAACTTCGCCGGATGAGGTCAAGGAAAAGATTTTCAAGAATATTTCCAGCCGTGCAGCGGATATGATCAAGGAGGACCTGGAGGTCATGGGTCCGGTACGGCTTTCGGATGTAGAAAAGGCGCAGGGAGAAATCATCAAGATTGTTCGCAAAATGGAGGAAGAAGGAAAGATCGTTCTGGCCGGTCGGGGAAGCGAAGATGTCCTCGTCTAATATTATAAAGCAGGCTGATCCTGGTGGTACGGGGATTTCCGAGTTCTGCTTCAGGAAAATCGGACAGGGCGTTGTCACTTTTCCTTCGTTACAGAGTACGGGAAGCTTCGTGCCGATGGGACTGTTTCAAGGCGCGGACCACCACGAATCTGTATTGGAAGAGGCTGTTGATATCGGGCCGCCTCGCATTGAAATAGGCGAAGACGATCTGAACCAGAGAATTAATGACGCATTCAATGCCGGTATCAAAGAAGGCAAGGAACTTGCTGAACGCGGCCTTGTTAATGTTTTCAGGGCGTTGCGGGCCTCAAGCGAAACGATTCACAATCTGAGGGACAAAATATTCCGGGAATCAGAGGATGAATTGATCAATCTTACCATGCTCATTGCGCGCAAGGTGATCCTTCAGGAAGTAACTCAGGATCGTTCGATACTTGCCGCGGTCGTCAAAAGCGCTCTCGACACGTTGTCGGCTCGAGAAGAAATAACGGTTCGCATCAATCCCGAAGATTACCAGCTGGTTACTTCCGGTCGGGATCAATTGCTGCTCAATGAACTGCTCAATGAGCGGCTGCTGCTCAAGTCCGATTCATCAGTTGCCGTGGGTTTCTGCTTGGTAGACACGGAAATGGGAACAATCGATGCATCCCTGGATGGTCAGCTGGAGCAAATATATCGAACTCTTCTTGAACAGCGAACCGCTTCAGCTGTTGTTGAGGAACCGTAGCGAGGGCATGGCCTGATATGCCTGACATAAAGCTTAATCTAGGAAAATACCGGACAGCGCTTGCCGCTGCAAAGCCGGTCAGGCTGCATGGTAAAGTCACCCAGGTGGTTGGTCTGGTAATCGAGGGATATTGTCCTGATACATCGGTGGGTGCAATCTGTGAAATAAAGCCGTTGGAAGGTGACCCTATTCCGGCTGAAGTGGTCGGTTTTCGCAACAATAAAACCCTGCTGATGCCGCTCGGCGAGCTTCGCGGGGTTGGACTTGACAGTCTTATTTCGGTCCGGCGCGACAATGCCTCCCTGGGAGTGGGCCCGCTCATGCTGGGGCGCGTAATCGACGGTCTGGGCAAGCCGATTGATGATAAGGGGCCGATCGATATTGAGGAAGAATATCCAATCTACGCGCTGCCGGTGAACCCGATGACGCGCCCGCCGATCCGGAAGCCTCTGGACCTTGGCATTCGTAGTATTAATGGCTTATTGACCTGCGGACGGGGGCAGCGGGTTGGCATAATGGCGGGCTCCGGCGTCGGAAAATCGACTTTGCTTGGTATGATCGCCCGCTATACGGAAGCCGATGTAAACGTCATTGCTCTGATTGGTGAACGGGGCCGCGAACTGCGGGAATTCATCGAAAAGGATCTTCAGGAGCAGGGTCTTAAGAAATCGGTTGTGGTGGTTGCAACTTCCGATCAGCCTCCCCTGGTGAGGATGCGTGGCGCCTACATTGCTACGACGATTGCAGAATATTTTAAAAACCAGGGTAAAAAAGTACTGTTGATGATGGATTCGGCAACACGTTTTGCCATGGCGATGCGTGAGGTTGGCCTTGCTATCGGTGAACCTCCCACCACGAAGGGGTATACCCCATCCGTGTTTGCTGCGCTGCCAAAACTGCTTGAGCGAACCGGCAACTTTTCTGAAGGGAGCATCACCGCGCTCTACACCGTTCTGGTTGAGGGTGATGATTTTAATGAACCGATATCGGACGCAATGCGCAGTATTCTGGATGGTCACATCGTGTTGTCGCGTGATCTGGCGGCCCGTGCCATCTATCCGCCGATTGATGTACTGGCGAGCGCAAGTCGTGTCATGACTGATGTGGCATCGAAAGATCACCTTGATGTTGCTTCAAAGTTCAAGGAAGTACTGGCAATTTATCGCCAGTCCGAAGATCTGATAAATATCGGCGCCTATAAAGCTGGCAGTAATCCTGGTATAGATTATGCTGTAGCACATATTGCGGAGATGCAGGCGTTTATGAAACAGGCTGTTGATGACCCGGTTATGCTGGATGAGGCGGTGCAGGATTTAAAATCAATGTTTGAATCCTGATGGTGGCTGTTGTTCGAGGAGTAACGGGTGATGGCTGGCAAGACATTCGAACTGGAACAGGTGCTGGTATACCGGCGCGAGATGGAAAAACTCCGCAAGCAGGAATTTGCATCGGCTAAGCAGGGCCTGGAACAAGCCAATCAGGAATTGAAGCGCGCAGAGGATCTGGTCGAATTATTAACGAAAGAGTTTCAGCGTTGCCAGCAGGAGATCGGGTGTATCGATGATATGCGGATGTACTCTGATTTTTTTGCCCGCAAGCGAGAAGAAATAAGGCTCCAGAAGGAGCGTATTGTTCAGCTTGATCTTGTCATGAACGAAAAAAGGTCCCACTTGATGGAAGCCAGCAAGGAAAAAAAAGTGCTTGAGTCTTTGAAAGAGAAAAAAGCAGAAGAATTCCGGCAGGATATGGCGACAAAAGAGCGGAACTTTCTTGACGAAATTTCCATACAGAAGAAGGTCAAACCGTCGTGAATCATAAGCGAATTCTCTGTGGGACACTTTTATTGGCAAGTGTATTCTTCCTTTCCCAGTATAAGCTGTCTGATGTTCTTGCCAGTTCTGCAGCTCAGAATGAAGCCGCGGCCAAATCGCCTTCAGAAGCGGGCAAGGAAAGCACGCCGACGAGCCAGCAGCCGATCAACGCAACTCGTGCCGCTCGTGAAGAAAAAGCTCTTCAGGATGCCCGGCGTCAGCAATTGACCGAGAAAGAGGCCGCCCTTGCTGCCAAGGAACAGGAACTGAAAAAAATGAGCGCCAAGATCGAAGCGCAGGTAAAAGCGCTCGAAGAGAGCAAGAAACGTCTTGACGAATCACTGAAACAAAAGAAAAAGGCTCTGGACGAAAAGCGTAAGAGGATGCTGACCCTTCTCAAGAAAATGCGTCCGGAACAGGCGGGGCAGTATCTTGGCAAGATGGAAGAGCCTGCCGTTATTTCAATCCTGAACGATCTGGACAATAAAATGATCCTGAAGCTGATGCCGTATCTCAATCAGCCTATGGTTCTCAAATGGATAAAGGATAATCTCAATAATTAATAAATTTATGGAAGCAACACAGTCCACTCCATAAAAATCCAGACAGAAAGGAGGTGAAAATAATGAATAATGGACAAATGAACATGGTTTCAATGCAGGCAATGACCCCGCTTAATACCCTGGGTCAAGCCGTGCCGGCTGTCGTGGCAACGGCAGGTGAGCAGCAAGACAGTGGCGGTTTTGCCGGGTTGTTGAACGGGATTCAAACTCGTGCAAAAGTGAAGACGGCACTTGATCCCGGGCAGGCGGAGCAGTCTCTGGTTGTGGTTGGAAAGGAGCTTCTTGTCCCTGAAGCTTCGGCAGAAGAACAAGTTGTTAATCTGCTGATGCGGCAGGTCACCGCTCCAGCTGAAGCTGCTGCGCCAAAGCAGGAGGAAGCAGAAAAAGTCAGTGCCGATGATGTGACATTGTGCAGCGAATCATCCGACGTTGCAGCCCAGATTGCTATGGCTGCGTGCGTGCAAACCGGCAGAATGCCGGATGTCAATAAACCGACACCACTTCCCGTTGACGGTACGCACGAAGTAGCCTCCGTAACAGCACAACCCGCAGTTGCGCCGATGCAAGTACCACAGGCAATGTCGGCATCTTTGAAAGACACAGTGCCGGTATCTGACAGAATGTCCGAAGTCAACAAACCGGCAGTGTCGGTAACAGCTCAACCTGCTGTTGAGCCGTTGCAAGTACCACCGGCAAAGCCGGCACCTATGAAAGAGACTATGCCGGCATTGGACGGAATGTCCGAAGTCAATAAACCGGCATCACTTCCCGTTGACCGGTCGCAGAAGGTAGCGGCACAACAAGTCAACACATCGGGTCAGGAGGAAGTGGCGAAAGAGTCTGCGTCAGCATCCTCATCACAGCCGGCGGCGGCAGTAGCACAACCTGCCGTCATTTCTGCTTCAGAGGTTTTGAAACAGCCAGTACAAGCGATTGCAGAGCCGATAGTTGGACCACAAGCAATCGCACCGATCCGGCAGGAGTCTGCAAAAGAGAATGCAGCAGCATCACAACCACAACCGGAAGCATCAGACAGAATGTCTGATGCCAGCAAGAGTGTCCCCGTTACTGCTGACAGGCCGCAGAATGCAGCCATTGTAACGAATCAACCGGCCCTCTCCAATCCACCTGGTTCCATTCAGGAAGACCATGTAACCGCTGAATCGGCACAAACGATTCCGGTTGAAAATCCGGCCACCTCATCCTCGTCGCTTCAACCTGAATTGCCGTCAGCACGCCAGGCGGCACCAAGGCCGGTTCTGTCACCGGAATCCGAGGTGGAGATGCAGCTTTCCCAGCCGCGACCGATAATTGCTCGCGTAGCGACTGAATCTGCTGCAGGCAATCGCTCTTCAGGGTTGATACAGGAAACACGAGGTGTCAAGCAGCGGGTTAGCTCCGAACAGCAGATTGAAAAAGTTCGGACAGGTGATGAACAGAATGTTGTCAAGGAATTGGCATCAGCACTGCGCCCGGCAGCATCCGACGGTGAATCGACATTGGGTTCAGATACTCCGCAAAGTGACAGCGGTAATCAGGGACAGCCCGATAGTGCCTCTGATAATCAGATGATGGTGCAGAATATGCGTGGACAATCAAGTTCGGAACATCAGAAAGTCTCGGCATTCTCTGCCAAGGCTGTTCCTGCCGAACCTGTCCGCCAGGACATTCCGGAACAGGTTATGCATCAGGTCAAGGAACGCCTGGTACAGCATGACGTAAAACCGGGTAGCCAGCAGATTACGTTGACTCTTTCACCAGACAGTCTCGGTGAATTGAAAATGAATCTGAATCTTCAGGGACAAAAACTTTCAGTTGAAATCGTAGCTGAGAATCGGGCGGTACGGGATGCTATTGTTCAGCATACCGACACTCTCAAGGAGTCACTTGCCCGCCAAAACATCACGATGGAATCCTTTGATGTGACCACTGGCGGAAAAGGGTCGGGAAGCCAGGCGCAGAACCAGAATGCCTGGCGTGAACTGGCTAAACAACAGCAACAGCAGCAGTTCTGGACAGTGCCGCGCGGCAATAACTATGTTCAGGCAGATCTTCCGTCTGATCAGGCAGCATATCTAAGACAACAAGGCCAATCGATGCTCGATATTCATTATTGAAAGCGAGGTGAGAGCAAATGGTAAGTACAGTAACTTCAACAACCGATACAACAGCGGCGGCAGCTGCGATGAAAAAGTCCCTGGGAATGAACAAGGATGATTTCATGAAACTGTTTATTGCCCAATTGCAATACCAGGATCCTTTGAAACCGCAGGATCCGAGTGCGATGCTCGACCAGCTTTCACAATTGTCTCTGGTGGAGCAGTCATACAACAGCAATACGTCGCTGAATAATCTTCTGACGGCACAGAATAACTCCATCAGCCTGACAGCACTCTCTTTAATCGGAAAAGATGTCAAGGCAATCGGCAACAGTGCAACATTCGACGGTAGTGCATCAACTGCTCTGGAGTTTAATCTGCCGCTTTCGGCAGGATCGGCGCAGATTTCAATTCTGGATGGAGCCGGCCATACCGTCAGAACAGCAACACTCGGAGCGCGCAGCGCCGGCGACAACAGCTTCTCCTGGGATGGCCGCGATAACAGCGGTGCATTACTCACCGCCGGGGCTTATACGTTTGCCGTCAGCGCCACCGCAGCAAACGGCAGCCCATTGACGGCAGCGACCTACACAACAGGGCGGATCGATGGTGTCAACCTGACTGGTACTGCTCCGCTGTTGACCATTGGAGCGTCTTCCGTAGCATTGAATGATGTTGTCAGCGTCAGGGGGGTGTAACAAACAATGGTAGATCAGATTTTTATTCCAAATCCGGTTCAGCCGGGCAAAATTGATCGCCCGCAGCAGCAGAAACCGACCGCCGGTCAGATTGCCGACTCGTCATTTGCGCGGGTTTTGGATCAAAAACTTCCATCTCAGGAGGTCAGATTTTCACAGCATGCACAGGATCGACTTCGGGCACGAAACATCAACTTTACCGCCGCAGATCTTGCCAGCCTTGAAGGGGCGGTCAACAGTGTTGCTCAAAAAGGGGGCAAGGAATCGCTGGTCATGATGGGAGATTCTGCACTGGTAGTCAGCATCAAGAACCGAACCGTGGTAACCGCTATGGATCGGACGCAAATGAAGGGTAACGTGTTCACGAACATTGATTCTGCGGTGATTATTTAAAAACGCAACCGGGCTGGTCCTCCGAGAGGAAGCCCCCGAAACGCCGACCGATTGACGCGTTTCACACAACCCACTCTCTAAACAACACAAGGAGGCAACACAATGAGTATCACATCCGCAATGTTTACCGGCGTCTCAGGTCTTTTGGCAAACGCAGAGGGCATCAACGTCATCGGCAACAACCTTGCCAACGTCAACACAGTCGGTTTCAAAAGCGGGCGCATGCTGTTTTCCGACATGCTGTCCGTAAATATCGGCAATAATTCCCAGATTGGTCGAGGTACCCAGATCCAGAAGGTAGATAATGTTTTTGGACAGGGTTCGTTTGAATCTACAGAGTCGGTTACTGATATCGCGCTTCAGGGCAGCTCGTTTTTTGCTCTGAAGGATCCGAATGCGTCATCCCCCCTTAGTTCCCAAAGCCAGGCTATTCTGTCCCGTGCGGGCGCTTTCAGGGTTGATGGTGATCGCTACCTTATCAACCCTGATGGTTATCAGGTTCTTGACACATCCGGAAATCCCATACGGTTCAGCGACAATGCTACGGCAATCAACACTGCCATCGCTGGTGGATTTCAGGCCGCCATCACAAGTTCCGCCACTAGTGCCGCAACTGCGGCAGCCCAATATCCGGCCCCGGCAACTGCTGCTCAGACCGCTTCCACTGCCGCCTTGACAGCAGCCACCAATGCCCTGATTGCTGCTAACGCACTTATTCCGGCCAACCCGGCTGCCGTAACGGCAGCCACTGCAGCGGTAACTGCCGCCCAGGCCGCCGTTAACCAGGCAAATCTGGCTGTTTCCAGTTCAACTTCGCTGACGGCTTCCTCAGCGGCCCTCACTGCAGCCTCCACGAATCTGACGGCCACTCCTAACGCAACCAATGCTGCCACGGCAAGTGACGCCAACTCGGCAGTGGCCAATTATTTGCAAGCGTCAAACACCAATCTTACCGCGATGGTTGCGTCCTTAAATGCCGCTGCTGCCGCGCTGACAGCAGCAGGTGCAGCATTGCCTGCCGGCCCTGATGCCACTGCTGCCACGACCGCCGGCACTGCCGCAGGAACCGCTGCAACTGCCGTTACGACAACCATGACAACAGCTCCTTTCCCTGCCAACTACAATACGGCGGTTGCCAATAGCTCCACATCCACAATAACCTATGCTGCGGTTGCCGATGCTGCAGGCCAGGCCTTCAGCAAAATAACCAGGATAGATAGCAGTGGCCAGATCACCTACCTGGACAAGCAGGGACTTACCCGTTACTACAACGCGACAAATGCGGTGGGGCTGTCTACTGCAACAGCGACCGCGGCCCAGAATGCGGCAGCACAGCGTATCGCGGTCATCAACCCCTCTAACCCCGGTGCTTTGGACAAGATAGGTGGAACACTGTTCCAGATAAATGCTGCTGCGGGTGTACCTAACGGAGCCTTCTCGGTTGCCTCTAATGCGGCGAACGGGACGACGGAGAAGATTTACTCCAATTCACTCGAACAGAGCAATGTGGATATGGCCGGCCAATTCGTCAAGATGATCCTGACCCAGCGTGCCTATTCCGCCAACTCCAAGACAATTACCACTGCGGATGAGATGACTCAGGAAGTGTTGAATCTTAAGCGGTAATGTACGTATGAACAGCTGACTCGGAACGGAGGCGTGTCCACGTTATGCGGATACGCCTCCGTGGCCGTTTAATTGGTTGCAAAAACAGCCAATTCGTTTTACATAATGCAATGCATAAATTAATTCATTGAATTCATTATCCATTCGCGGAGGAACGCCATGGCCAAGGAAGAACAGGCGCCGGCAGAAGCTGCTGCAGAAGGTGGCGGCAAGAAAAAAATGATTATCATTATCGGTGCGGCAGTTGCCGTCGCGATAATCTTGGGTGTTGCTGCTTTCATGATGCTGGGCAAGGGTGACAATAAGGCCAAAAAAGAAGGTGAGGCCGCCCAGGCTGAGGGTGCAGCCGGCGGGCACGGTGCTCCTGCCGCTCCGGCAGCTGGCGGCCATGGGGGCGCTCCTGGAGCTGGCGGGGCGGCAAGCCCCGTCGCGAACATCTTTCCCCTTGAGCCGTTTGTCGTTAATATCTATGACGGTCAGGAGTTGCGCTATCTCAAGGTCAAGGTTGAATTGGAGATGGCCAGCCCAGCAATAAAGGCCGAGATTGAGGGGAGACTGGCTCCGATCCGCGATTCCGTACTGATTTTGCTCAGCGCAAAAACTCTTCAGGATATTCAGGACGTTCAGGGGAAAAATACGCTTAAGGACGAAATTCTGGTAGCAATCAACAAGAATATTCCTCCCGGCAAGATTACCAAGGTTTATTTCACTGATTTTGTGGTCCAATAGGTACTGAAGTGGCAGCAATGGAAAAGATCCTATCAAAAGCCGAGATCGAAGCGCTGCTTAATGCCGTCTTTGAGGGTCGCATTGAACCTGAAAAGGAGCTCTCAAAAGCAGAGGGTACGGTTGCAACCTATGATTTGGTCAATGCCGATGCCCACAAGGGATTTGTACCAAATCTTGATATTATTTATGACAGTTTTATCCGCTACAACCGTGTCAATCTTTCCAACCGTCTTCGTAAATCAGTTGAAATTAAAAAAATAGGCGCCCGTTCCTATAAATTCGATGATTTTCTTCAGACCCTGCCGTCACCCGTCTGTATGGGTATTTTCAAGATTGAGCCGCTTAAGGGTGCCGCTCTGATTTCTTTCGACAGCACCTTGGTACTGTCTCTGGTTGACAGCCTTCTGGGCGGGACCGGAAGTGCAAAGGTACCGGTTGCCAACCGAATGTTCACCTCGATCGAGGTGCGTCTGATGGAAAAGATTGTCGAAGATGCCTTGCAGGACTTGGAAAAGGCCTGGGCGCCGCTGTATGCAACCCATATGAACCTGCTGCGGATGGAAATGAACCCGCGCCTGGTGAATATCGTGCCACCCGAATACCAGATCGTAACCATGACCCTTAAAATTCAGATTGACGACGTCTCCGGCAACATGATGTTTGCGGTGCCGTTCATGACGATCGATCCGATTCGGGACAAGCTCAAGACCGGCATGCAGTTTGACCTGATGGCGATCGACCCGCAGTGGTCATTTCGCCTTTCGTCAGAACTCCTTGAAGCGCCGTTAGAAGCAACGGTCGAGATGGGCAGTGCCAGCATCACCCTGCGAGAACTGCTGGATCTGACCCCGGGAGACACAATCATGCTTGATCAGGCCTGTTCGAGCGAAATGATCGTCAAGGTAGAGGGGGTACCCAAATATTTTGGTGTTCCAGGCATCAAGCATGGCAACAAAGCAATTCAGATCAGCAAGATTTGCGACAATAGGGGGCAGTAGTGAGTGATACGCCTGAAGCAAATGATTCCATTGATAAGAAAAACCTCGACTTTATCCTTGATATTCCGCTGCAGGTAACCGTTGAACTAGGGCGGACCAAGCTGCTGGTCAAGGATATACTGCAGCTCAACCAGGGAGCGGTTGTCGAACTGACCAAGCTGGCTGGTGAGCCGCTGGATATTTTTGTCAATTCCAAGCTGGTAGCACGCGGTGAAGCGGTTGTTGTTAACGAAAAATTTGGCGTTCGCCTGGTAGATATAGTCACTCCTAACGAGCGGGTGGAGAAGATTCTGTGAACGGTGCGGTCTCCGCGCTTCTTTTTCTCTTCCTCCCTGCCATCGCGTCAGCTGCTGACAGCTCAGGTCAGGAGTTCAGTTTCCTGGCCAGTTTTCTGCAAATGATTGCCGCCCTGGCCCTTGTTGTCGGTCTCATCCTGGTTACCTGGCATTTTTCCGGCAAACTGATGAGGAGGCTGCCGGGCGGTCAGCAGATGTTTTCAAAGCATATCCGCCTGATTGAGACTCGTTACCTTGGTCCAAAGAAAGCTCTTTTGCTGGTTGAAGTGGGTGGAGAGTACCTGTTGCTGTCAAGCGGCGATACCGGCCTGACGTTTATCAAGCAGATCGACATGCTGGAAGAAATCGAAGTTATCGAAGAAAGGCCGGAGCAGAGCAGTTTTGCCACACTACTGACCCGGTTGAGACAGACATCATGACCACCCGGTTCCTGACAAAACGCGCCTCAATTCTTACGCTGACCGCATTGCTGCTGTTGGCCGGCGCCGTGGTTTATGCAGAACCGCTCCCTATTCCGTCGCTCAATATCGGGGTCGGCACAGCCACCAAGCCCAATGATGTTGCGGTCACGGTTCAGATCTTCCTTCTGCTGACGATCATGTCGCTCGCCCCTGGCTTGCTGATCATGACAACTTCATTCACCCGTATCTCGGTTGTTCTCTCGTTTCTGCGCACCGCCATGGGAACCCAGGCGGCTCCGTCCAATCAGGTCATTCTGTCATTATCGATGTTCTTGACATTTTTTATCATGACTCCGGTCTGGCAGCAGATCAACAAGGATGCCTACCAGCCCTGGAAGGCACAGCAGATCAGCCAGGAGCAGGCCATGGAGCGGGCGGTCAAACCGGTGCGCTCGTTCATGCTCTCCCAGACGCGGGAAAAAGATCTGGCGCTCTTTGTGAGTCTTTCCAAGCTGCAGAGGCCAAAGAATGCTGCTGATATCCCGACACTGACCATCATCCCTGCCTTCATGATTTCGGAACTGCGGACAGCTTTCCAGATCGGCTTCCTGATTTATATCCCGTTTATTGTTGTTGATATGGTTGTGGCGTCGGTTCTGATGTCGATGGGGACGATGATGCTGCCGCCGGTCATGATCTCGCTTCCGTTTAAAATCCTGCTCTTTGTGCTGGTGGATGGTTGGGGCCTGGTGATCGGCTCGCTAGTAAAAAGTTTTGGTTAGGTGAGACCTCATGACTCCCGAATTAGTTGTACAACTTGCCAGGCGCAGTTTTGAGGCATCACTGCTGCTTGCGGCACCACTCCTGCTCGCCAGCCTGATTGTCGGCCTGATTGTCAGTATATTTCAGGCCGTCACCTCCATTAACGAGGCTACACTGGCCTTTGCACCGAAAATTGTTGCTGTCATGGTTGCCATGATCATCTTTTTCCCCTGGATGATGAGCTACATGAGTGACTTTACCCGTGAAATCTATTCATTCATTGCTATCATGAGGCGTTAGCCTCTCATGTATCAGCTGCTTCCCTTTACATCCCCCCGCGAAGTCATTTTTTTCATGCTGGTGTTGAGTCGTGTGGCCGGAATTTTTGCCGCGCTGCCTGTTTTCGGAGGGCGCACGTTACCGCTTCGCATCAAGGTGATCACTATCCTTATGATCACGCTGGTCTGTTTCCCTGCGCTCTCGGTGCAGATGCCTCAGGTGCCGTCAGATGCCTTCACTCTTGCACTACTTGCCTTCAGTGAAATCATGATAGGCCTGACGCTGGCATTTATTACCCAGATCATCTTTGCTGCAGTTGAGTTTAGCGGCCAGATCATCGGCATGCAGATGGGGCTAACGATTTCATCAATTATTGATCCCTCCCGCGGCACGCAAACCCAGATAATGTCCGTCATCCAGACGCTGTTTGCGACCCTGATCTTCCTGTCGCTCAACATTCATCACATATTTATCCGCGCTATCATGGACAGTTTCAGGGTGATCCCGCTCGGGGGATGGCATCTGAGCGGTGAGCTGCTGAATTTTCTGGTCATGCGCACGGCAGATATTTTTATCATCGGGATACGCCTGGCAGGGCCGGTTATGGTTGCGCTGCTTCTGACCACGGTAGCCCTCGGCATCATGGCCCGCGCGTTTCCGCAGATGAATATTTTCATGATCAGCCTGCCGCTCAACATCGGGCTGGGGTTGATTGTTCTGGGGATGACCCTGACCATATTCTTCCATGTTCTGGAGGTATCGTTCGGGAATCTTAAAAGCCAGATCGAAGTACTCTTCAGGCTTATGGCAAAGGGGGGATGACCTACGGCAGAAGATTCTGATAAACACTCAAAAACAGAACAGCCAACCGGAAAACGGCTTGAAAAATCACGCGAAGACGGCCCGCCGCCGATGAGTCAGATGCTGACATCATCACTTACCCTTCTTACGGGTATTGTCAGCCTGTATATCTTCGGCAGTTTTATGATGGATGGCCTCAAGCAAAGTACGGTTAAAATCCTGTCAACCATGGGCAGCTTCCAGTTAACCGAAGCAAACCTCTATGTTCTGCTCCTCAAACTGTTTGGGACCATTGTGCTGCTTCTGGCCCCCCTGATCGTGACAATTATTGCAACCGCAATGCTCTCAAACCTGGTTCAGGACAACGGCAGATTTGAGTTCCGCCTGTCGCGTCTGAAAGTGGACTTCAAGAAATTGAATCCTATGAACGGTTTCACGCGGCTTTTTAACAAAGATGCACTGGTTGAGATGTTGAAATCGCTGCTCAAACTATCGGTCGTTGCCTGGATCGCCTACGGAGTGGTGCGTGACGAAATGCAGAATATCACCTTTCTGGCAGAGGCAGATATTCAAACTCTTTTCGATTTTATCGGGCACATTGCTTTCAAAATCGTTACTCATACCTGCGGTATTATGATCGTTCTTGGTCTGCTCGACATGCTCTATGTCAAATGGCGCTATATCGAAAATCTCAAAATGACCAAACAGGAAGTTAAGGACGAAAGTAAAGAATCCGAAGGTAACCCTGAGACAAAGGGCAAAATAAAGAAGATGCAATTTCAAATGGCTCGCCGCCGGATGACCAAAATTATCCCTCTGGCTGATGTGGTCATCACCAACCCGACCCACTTTGCCGTCGCACTCAAATATGACCGACAGAAGATGGTGGCACCGATTGTCCTTGCCAAAGGGATGGACATCATGGCAGAGGCTATCAAGAAAATCGCCCGTGAACACAGCATCACCCTGGTGGAAAACCGTTTCCTGGCGCGCGAACTGTATGATCAGGTCAAGGAGAATGAGCCGATACCGGAAACACTTTATGCTGCAGTCGCCGAGGTTCTGGCGTACGTGTACAAGTTGAAAGGAAGAATCTGACGGCATCTTCTCCCTTCTTTCAGGGCAGGGATGCCTGTAAAAAGAGACGTATTGTCCTGACAAATATATTGACATACCTGCCTCTCTTTTATATACCTACCGATAGGTATATACTCTGCCGTACATCGAGATTCCATGAAAATCCAAACACCACCATACGGCCATCCGGTTGAAGCCCGTGAGCGTCTGCTGGCAGCAGCACTGGAGCAGTTCGCCCTGCGCGGGTATGCTGCCACCTCGGTGCGTGAGCTCTGTGAAGCCGCAGGCGTCACCAAACCGGTGCTGTACTACTATTTCAAAAGTAAAGAGGGCTTGTTCCTGCAATTGATGGAAGAAACCTCTGCAATTCTGGAAACCATGATTGCCGATCTCGCCAATTATCCGGGGAGCGCTCGGGAACGAATAGTTCATTTCATCACGGAAGTCTTTAACGCCTGTGACCAGCAGCTCCCGCTCATAAAGCTAATCTATTCCATTCTCTTTGGAACTCCACAAGGCGCTCCATCATTTAATCTTGAACAGAATTATGACCGTATACTTGAAACAATAACCGGGCTTGTTGAAGAGGGAATCGTGCGGGGTGAAATAGCGCGGGGAAATGTGAATGACATTGTCTGGACAATCATGGCCTGTTTCAGTGTTACCCTGGAAGAGCAGTTGTGTCGCTGCAACCCGCGTATCGATGGTGCTTCAATGGTACGTATGCTGAATCTTGTCTTTAACGGCATTGCGCCACACTAAAATGCAATAAAGTTGATTATGATGTATATGCGAACAAGGAGCATGGAATGAAAAAACTGATGGTAATTGTTGTGGTGGCGACGATGCTGGCAAGTATCACGGCCTGCGGCAAAGACGATGCGAAAAAAGCCGTCGAGGTATCAAAACCGCCCGTGGCTGTGGAAACAAGCGCGGCGACGTTCTCAAATGTTTCGGACGGAATTGAAGTAACCGGCAGTCTGGAACCGAAATTTTCCGTGGATGTTAAAACCCAGATTCCGGGATTGGTGAAACAGGTCATGGTCTCGGAATGGGTTCACGTCAGGAAAGGGCAGCCGCTGGTGCGCATCGATGTTGCCGAAACCGAAGCTCAGGTCAAACGCGCGGAGGCTGGAATAACTTCGGCGAAAGCGAACCATGTGCAGTCGCAGGTGGCAGCGCATCGGGCCGAGCGGGAGCTTGCCCGAATCCTCAAATTGAAGGAGTCGGGGCTGGCAACACAGCAGGTACTTGATGATGCCCGGAGCGAAGTCGAGGCTGCCAAGGCAAGGGTCGGTGTGGCAGCAGCTCAGATTCATGTTGCAGAAGAGGAGGTTCGCCAGGGGACGGCCCGTCAGGCCAAGGGGCTGGTGGTTGCGCCTATTGATGGCGTTATTGCCTTGCGTGATGTCAATGTTGGCGATCTGGCCAGCGATGCGGCCGCTGCCAAGCCGATTTTCCGGATCGTGGACAACCGGCTGCTCAACCTGACCGTAACCGTGTCCTCAACCGACTCCGGACGGATACGGGTCGGACAGCCACTGGAATTCACGGTCGATTCCCAACCGGGACGCACGTTTATCGGCAAAGTCATGTATATCAATCCTGAACTTTCGTCGACAGACCGCTCATTGAAAGTTATTGCCGAAGTGCGCAATGTGACAGAAAACCTCAAAGGGGGACTGTTTGCCAAGGGGCGCATCGTTACCGGAACCCGTTCGCAGGTGCTTCAGGTGCCGCGGAGTGCAATTGCTGCTTTTGATACCGTTGCAAAGAAAGGGAGCCTGTTTATTGTAGAAAACGGTGCAGTGCGCAAGCGGGATATCCTGAGCGGCTCTGTGAATGGAGATATGGTAGAGGTCGCCTCGGGACTAAAGCCGGGTGAACAGTACGTTGTCCGCGGCGGATTCAACCTGAAAGATGGCGACAAGGTCGCCGTGGCAACCGTGCCAGCTGCAAAATAAGGGCAAGGAAAAACTATGATTCTCTCAAATACCTCCATAAAACGCCCGATTTTTGCCACGGTCATGATACTGGCTTTGGTAATACTCGGTATATTTTCCTATCGCCGTCTTTCGGTGGAGATGTTTCCCAATGTCGAGTTCCCGATAGTTTCGATAGTAACCACTTTTTCAGGTGCTTCTCCGGAAACGGTAGAACGGGAATTATCCAAACGCATTGAAGAGGCGGTCAATCAGATCGCCGGGGTGAAACATGTTTTTTCCACTTCGCGCGAGGGGGTCTCGACCGTTGTGGTCGAGTTCCGCCTTGAAGAGAAGGTTAACGACGCGGCCCAGGAGGTGCGGGCCAAGATTTCTTCCATCCGGGGTACCCTGCCTGAGGCTATCGATGAGCCGATAATCCAGAAACTGGACTTTAATGCGGCACCGATTGCCGCGCTGGCGGTCGAGTCCACGACCCTGTCGCCACGTGAACTGACGACATTGGTCGAGAAGAAGGTCAAGAAGCGTTTCGAGAGCGTTGCCGGCGTAGGCAAAGTTGATATGGTTGGCGGCCAGAAGCGCGAGGTCAACGTTGATCTCGACCCGGCCAAACTTGATGCGCTAAAGCTGGGCGTCAACGATATTGTCGACGGTATCCGTTCCGAAAACACCAACACCCCGTTGGGACGTATCACCAAAGGAACGGCTGAATACCCTCTGCGTATAGAAGGGAAGCCGGACCGGGCCGACCAGTATCGCCGGATGACCGTGGCCCAGCGCAACGGGCGTCCGATCACGCTGGGCGAGGTAGCGCGGATAAGCGACGGCATCGAAGAGAAGCGGAAGCTGGCGCTGGTAAACGGCAAACCGGCCATCGGCCTGGATATCTACAAACAATCGGGCGGCAATCAGGTAGAACTGGTCGATACGGTCAAGAAAGTCATGGGCAAGGTGCAGAAGGAACTCCCCCCCGGCGTGACGCTCTCCTTGGTGCGTGACGGTTCGATCATGACCCGCGAGTCGCTGGCCGATGTCAAGGAAACCCTGCTTATCGGCGGTGTTCTGACGATTCTGATTGTCTTCTGCTTCATCAACTCGTGGCGATCTACGGTCATTACCGGCGTGACGTTGCCGATATCGGTCATCTCTTCATTCATCGTCATGAATGCGCTCGGCATGACACTCAACGTCATGACCCTGATGGCATTGTCTTTGGCCATCGGCATGCTCATCGACGATGCCATCGTGGTGCGGGAGAATATCGTGCGCCATCTGGAAATGGGGAAAGACCATATGGAGGCGGCCCGGTTCGGTACCTCGGAGATCGGTCTGGCGGTTTTCGCCACCTCCATGTCGATCATTGCCGTGTTTATACCGGTTGCGTTCATGAAAGGGATTGTCGGTCGCTTTTTCTACCAGTTCGGCATCAGTGTCGCCTTTGCCGTTCTGGTGTCACTGTTTGTTTCGTTCACCCTCGATCCGATGCTCTCTTCCCGCTGGAACGATCCCTCGATCCATCTGCAGGGGCATCGCAAGGGAATAGCCCGCTATCTGGAAATATTCAATTCATGGTTTGATACAACCGCTGACAAATACCGGGGCGCCATCGCCTGGGCTCTGGATCACCGCAAAAGTGTCATGGGGTTGGCCTTTGCCGCCTTTGTTGCCGGGATCATGATTTTCAGCACGCTTGAATCCTCGTTCATGGCTCCGGAGGACAAGGGAGAGTTCCAGGTTTCATTCAAGACGGCACCGGACGCTTCCATTTCTGAAACCGAAGACCGTATGAATGCAGTCCTGGCAGCGGTAAAAGTAGCACCGGAGGTTGATCACACCTACGCCACCATCGGCGCCGGAGACAGTGGCACGGTGCGTGACGGCCTCCTGTACGTAAAGCTCAAGGAGCGGAGCGAGCGAGCCAAGAACCAGTTCCTCCTGCAGCGGGAAGTTCGTGAACGTTTGCAGAAAGTGGCGGGCATTACCTTTTCGATCGAGGAGGTCGGGCAGATCGGGGGGGCTCAAAAACCGCTCAACGTAAACCTCAAGGGTGACGATCTGACGGTCCTTAAACAGCTCGGGACGCGCCTGAAAGAGGAACTTTACAAGGTGCCCGGCATCGTTGATATTTCCATGACTCTGGAGAACGACATCCCCGAATACCGCATGCGGGTCGATCGGGACAAGGCGCTGTCGGTTGGCGTCACCACCAGCGACATAGTCGGTGCAGTTGGCCGGCTGGTCGGAGGTGAGGCCATTTCTACCTTTGAAGACGAGGATGGCGATGCGGTCAATCTGAGGGTGCGGCTTCCGGCACATTTGCGACAGAGTGCATCTCAGGTTCTCGATTTGAAGGTGTCTGTTCCGGATGGCGGCGGCGGAGTCAAGCTGATACCGATTTCCAGCCTGACCAGCACGGTGGTGGCAGCTTCTCCGACCGAAATAAACCGGCGCGATCTGGCCCGGCAAGTAACCATCAGCGCCAATCTTGACCGGTTGCCGGTCGGCACTGCAGCCAAGTACGTCGAGGAAGCTTCCAAGCGGATCAATATGCCCCCCGGCTACTATGTCAACCTGTCGGGTGAGGCGGAAGACATGGCAGAATCGTTCGGCTACATGGGGGAATCGCTGTTGCTGGCGGTGTTGTTTGTCTATCTGATTCTAGCCGCACAGTTTGAATCGCTCTTCGAACCGCTCGCCATCATGCTCTCCCTGCCGCTATCCATTGTCGGCATGGCCGGTATGCTCAAGCTGACCGGCGACACGGTAAACATCATGTCCCTGATCGGTCTGATCATGCTGATGGGGCTGGTCACCAAAAATGCGATTCTGCTGGTCGATTATGCCAAAGTTCTCCAGCGCCGGGACGGCATGGCGCGCCGCGAGGCGGTCATACTGGCCGGCCGTACCCGTCTGAGGCCGATCATCATGACGACTCTGGCGATGATTTTCGGTATGATGCCGCTGTTTCTCGCCATCGGCGCGGGGGCAGAAGGGCGCGCCCCCATGGCCCGCGCAGTAGTCGGCGGTCTTCTGACATCGACCATGCTGACATTGCTGGTGGTGCCGGTCATGTACACATTGATGGACGACCTGGGGAGTTGGCTGAAGCGGAGATGGAAAGGAAAAACGGCTGTGCATGCTGTCGCGTCGGCTTCTGATGCTGCTCCATCGGTTCATACTGATTGAAATCGTGTCTTTTTGATTCATTCGGAGGAAACAGCTTTGCCTCTTCATGGCGTTTTGACGGCTATGTCAAAACCATCAGTGCCAATCATAGCCATGAGGTTGTTGAGGCGCTGAGGCAGGTAGAAGAGGCGTCAGGGGAAGGTCTCTATGCTGTCGGTTTCGTTGCCTATGAAGCGGCCTCCGCGCTTAATCCGGATCTTCCCTCCTTTCCGCCGATGGAGGGTCTGCCACTCGTCTGGTTTGCTCTCTTCAGTGAACGGCACGACGTAACGGCTGGCGAGGGACTTTCAGCATCATCCAGAGATATTACGCTTGAACCTCTGAAAGGTCTTGGAGAGTATATCGGTGATGTTGAGCGGATCCGCAGCTACATAGCCGCTGGTGACTGTTATCAGGTCAACCATACCTTTCCGCTGAGAGGAGCATTCAAAGGGAAGCTGCATGAGTTGTATCCTCGGATCGGCACTGCACAACGGGCGCCGTTCTGTGCGTATCTGGACACGGGTCGGTTTGAGATTCTCTCGGCTTCGCCGGAGCTGTTTTTTGCGCTGAAGGATGGGAAAATCATCACCCGGCCAATGAAAGGGACCGCACGGCGCGGGCGGTGGGCCGAAGAGGATCGTGCCGCAATCGAGCAGTTGCGGGTGAGCCCCAAGGAGCGCGCTGAAAATCTGATGATCGTGGACCTGCTGCGCAACGATCTCGGTATCGTGGCGGAAACCGGTTCCGTGACTGTCGACGCCCTGTTCGAGGTGGAAACGTATCCTACGGTCCACCAGATGACCTCCACCGTGTCGGCGCGTCTGCGCACCGGAACAGGTCTGACGGATGTTTTCCGGGCCCTGTTCCCGTGCGGTTCGGTGACTGGTGCCCCCAAGCGGCGCAGCATGGAAATAATCGCCGAACTTGAAAAATCACCGCGTGGCGTGTACTGCGGCGCGATCGGCTGTGTCGCTCCCGGTGGGGAGGCGCTTTTTTCCGTGGCGATCCGAACGCTGCTGCATGATACGCAGACGGATAGCGTCACGATGGGGGTTGGCAGTGCCGTTACCTGGGATTCGGAAGCGGCTGCTGAATACGCCGAATGCCTGGGTAAAGCGGTATTTATCAATCAGCAGCTTCCCGCGTTTCGATTGATCGAATCGCTTCGCCTGGAAAATGGGGCATATACTCTGCTGGATAGACATCTCGACCGGCTGGTCGCTTCGGCAGAGTATTTCGGTTTTTGCTGTGATTTGGCACAACTGCGTAAGGCACTGTCAGCTCATGCCACACAAACGCCCGGTGTGCACAAGGTTCGCCTGCTTCTGGCGTCAGATGGCATTTTTGACATATCTTCGGAAGCGCTTGTTGAGAACCAGACGGCACTGCGTGTTGCTGTCAGCCCGGTTAGAATGGCTTCCGGTGATCGCATGCGCTATCACAAAACCACCTGTCGTGAGTTGCTTGATGAAGCCCGCTCAAGCACCCTTGACTTTGATGAAGTTGTATTCCTCAACGAGCGTGGTCAGGTAACGGAGGGGAGCTATCATTCCCTGGTGGTGAAGCTGGATGGAAAGCTTGTCACGCCTCCTCTGTCCTGCGGTCTGCTCCCCGGTGTGCTGCGGGTGGAATTGCTTGAACATGGTACACTATCCGAACAGGTTCTCTATCCCGAAGACCTCGAACGAGCTGAAGAAGTGTGGCTGATTAACTCGGTGCGCGGCTGGCGCCCCGCTATTCTCGTGAAAAGGAGTGAATAGCATGAAGAACATTATCAAGATGGTGGTCGCACTGTTGCTCTCATGTGGATTGGCCGGATGTTTTCAGATCGATCAGGTTGTGACACTGTCGCCTGATGGAAGCGGCACTGTCGAGGAAACGATCAAGATCAGCCGCAAGATTGCCGAATCCATGGCTGCCCTCACGAGCGGCATGAGCGAGCAGCTGGGAGCTGACGGGAATGACAAGGCTCCGCCAAAGGAGCAAAGCTTCTTCAAGGATGACGAGATTAAAAAACGGGCGGAACGTTTCGGTTCGGGTGTCCGTTTTGTCAAAATGGAACGTATTGCCGACAAACAGTTCGAAGGCTATAAAGCGGTCTATTCTTTCAGTGATATTAATGCGTTGCGACTTGATCAAGAAAACCCGGGCATGCAGAAGCAGATTGAGCAGGGAAGTGAATCAACGCCCAAGGGGACCAGGTTTGTATTCGCACCTGGTAAAACAGCTACGCTGATTGTGAAACAACAGAAAAAGGATGTACGTGTCGGGGAGAGTGCTCCCGAAATGCCCACACCGGCAAAGGAATCAAGCGAAGAGGAGCTGGCGATGGTGCGCCAGATGTTCGACGGCCTGCGCATTTCGACGACGCTTGTCATAAAAGGGAAAGTTGTCGATTCCAACGCAACCCATCGAACCGGGTCAACCATAACCCTTGCCGAGATCGACTTTGGGAAACTTCTTGATAAACCGGAGCTGCTGGCCAAAATGGCTGCAGTCCAGCCTGGTGACCAGGCTGCGGCAATGGAAATGATCAAGAAGATTCCGGGAATGAAGATAGACATGAATGACGAGCTGCGAGTCAGCTTCCGCTAGTCATCATCCGGAGGATGTAGTGCGCAAATTAATTCTGGTTGTGATGTTGCTGTTTTTACCCGCCATGGCAGGTGCTAAAACCCTGACTCTGGAGCAGGCTATCTCGATCGCGATGGAGCAAAATCGCGATATTGAGAAAGCGCGTGAGTATGCTCACTATGTTCAGGGCAAGTATGTAGAGGAGCGGGCCGCAGCGCTGCCGCAATTGTCTCTTACCGGCTCGGCAGCGATTTCAAAGGATGGGAGTGGCATTATATACGGCACTCCCGCCCAGCGCCTCTTTGGCCGGGCTGTCGATCTGACACTCTCTCAGCCGCTCTATACCTGGGGTAAATTGAATGCCGCCATCCGTGCGGCAGAGGTTGGGCTGAAAACCGCCGATGAGCAGTTGCGGCTGTATCGTCAAGCTGTCTATCGGGACGTAGTGGCTGCCTATCTCGACATACAGCTGGCTCAGGAATTATCACGGCTGGCGCAGGAAAACCGGTTGCAAAAACAGCGTCATCTTGATGAAGCCAGGCGCAAGTTCTCTGCCGGAGTTGCGACGGATTATGATGTGCTGGCGGCTGAAGTCGCGGCCGAAAATGCGCTGCCGGAAGTAATCCGTTCCGATAACGGTGTCCGGATGGCTCGCGAACGGCTTCGTTTCCTCCTCGCCATGGGGGATGATGAAGTTGAGGTCGTCGGATCACTGGAAACCTCGGCAGATGATCGCCCGCTCCCTGCCAGTTATGGTGAAGCGGTGAAGATTGCCGGAAAACGACGCCCTGAGCTTACCGACTTGCGTCTGCGTATCGGAATCTATGGTGAACTGGTTACAATTGCGGATGCGGACAACAAGCCGCGTCTTGATCTGAAAGGTGGTGCCGGCTGGCACTGGGCAAGCCTGGATGACCCCGGACCGTCACGGGATGCCGATGGCGCGGCATGGAATGTCGGTCTCTACGTGTCGTTTCCCTTTTTTGATGGTATGCGGACGAGCGGCAAGGTAGCGCAGGCAAGAAGCGATCTGCAATCAAAGCATATTGAAGAGACCAGGCTGCTGGATTCAATCGCTCTCGAAGTACGCCAGGCAGAATTTTCCTACCGCGAGGCTGCAGAAATACTCAAGGCAATCTCGGGAACAGTCAAGCAGGCCGAGCGTCTGGTCCAGATGGCTGAAAAGGGGTATGAATTCGGGGTCAAGATCAGGCTTGAAGTTGACGATGCCCAGCTGAATCTGCTCCAGGCCAGGAGTAACCTGGCCAAGGCCCAACGCGACCACGGCGTCGCGCAGGTGAATTATCTCTGGTCAATGGGGGTGGTGGGGGAGTAGCTCCGGACACGTTACGCCGTATCGACAATCCTTTTGACTCATGCTGCGCTGCGTGGTACTTTGCACCATTATTATCCAGCAGGAGAAACCAATGAGCATTGTTGTCGTCGGCACCGTGGCGTTTGACACCGTTGAAACCCCTTTCGGACGGGAAGAAAACGTTCTGGGGGGCTCTGCCACCTATTTTTCCACTTCGGCAAGTTTTTTTTCTGATGTATCGCTGGTTGCGGTTGTCGGGGAGGATTTTCCGGAAGAACATGTCAGCTTTCTGCAGAGCCGCTCTATAGATACCACCGGTTTGCAGCGGATACCCGGCAAGACGTTCCATTGGAGCGGTCGTTATGGGTATGATCTGAACGAAGCCCAGACGCTTGATACCCAGCTTAACGTACTGATGGATTTTCAACCGGATCTTCCGGAATCCTACCGCGATGCAGAATATCTCTTTCTGGCCAATATCGACCCCGACCTGCAGATGAAGGTGCTGGAGCAGGTACGGAAGCCGAAACTGGTGGCATGTGACACCATGAACTTCTGGATATCTTCAAAGTCGGAAGCACTGAAGAAGGTTCTTCAGAACGTTGACATTGTCATTATCAACGAAGGTGAGGCGCGGCAGTTTACCGGTGAAGCAAATCTGGTCAAGGCCGCCCGGCAGATTATTTCCCTCGGCTGCAAGCGGTTGGTCGTGAAACGGGGAGAATACGGCGTCCTGATGTTTACCGCCGAGACGGTTTTTGCCGCGCCTGCCTATCCGTTGGAAGAGGTCTTCGATCCAACCGGTGCGGGAGACACCTTTGCCGGAGGTTTTATGGGATATCTGGCTAATACGGGAGATCTCTCGGAGGAAGGCCTTCGTCAGGCGATCGTCTTCGGCAGTGTCATGGCTTCTTTCAATGTTGAGGATTTCAGCCTTAACCGCATGAAGCGGCTTGAGTATAAAGAGATACAGGCCCGTTATGGAAGCTTCAAGGCACTGACAAACTTCAGGGATATTTCTTTCTGATGAGGGGTTGCCTTGTTGGGCAAGGACGACTGCTCAGGGAAGTGCATATAATGATGAAAAGCGTTTTCTATACCACAGCTACAGCACTTCTGCTCCTGACTGTTTCAGGATGTGTCTCCGTCCAGGGCCTGAACGATGCCAAGCCAAACCTGGCTTCCTACCATTACCAAATGGGACTTTCCTATCTTGGAGAGCGAAATTACACGTCGGCTCTGATTGATCTTACCGAGGCCGAGA
>Ga0172380_10002798_pt1 | contig 25690 bp, 48 predicted proteins | sample Leawe162metaG_FD_119747 | JGI IMG/M metagenome (GOLD analysis project Ga0172380, IMG submission 119747) | Leachate microbial communities from a municipal landfill in Southern Ontario, Canada - Leachate well 162 metaG | ecosystem: Engineered > Solid waste > Landfill > Unclassified | place...
GGCGTCGGGGTGAAACTAGACATGGGCGCGGTCCTCCCGTTGACGCTGCCTAAAGGCGCGTGTCCCGTTTGCTTGATTGCTGGCTTTGATTGCATCGCCGTGGCGCTGGCCGCGTGAAGTGCGACCATGCCGTTCTCTGTCTTCGGCATTCTGCTTCCGCGTCCCCCATGCCAAATTTTCAGCGTGAGGGTTCATTCGATCCCCATCCAGATGACGGATTTCGTGGGCTTTCGACGGTCGCGGGGGCAGATACTTTGCAGCCACCAGCCGATGGACTGCCAACTTCTTGCGCTTCCCATCAATGGTCAGGCGAACAGATGCGTACCCGTCATCGTCAGGGAGTTGTGACAGCTCGCGTGGCCCCATGCCCCGCCAATTCGAGATGATGGAAAACACTCGACCGTCGCGGGTGATTTCGTAGATCGGTGTGTGCTTCTCGGTCATATCGGTTCCTCCGCGTCCCCTAGAAGCCATGCATCGTCGGTGTGTTCACACATGGAGATTGCTTGCGATGCTGCGATGGCGCGTTCGGCGAATGACTCTTCGCGCTCGTCACCCTTGATGACCTTCACGATCTTGAAAATAGGCACCCGACGCGATGTCTTGTGTGCGTCTTCGGCATGGTCCGTCGCCGCCTGTTCATTGGCGAAACTCTTGCCGCAGACGCCGCATTTGTAGGGCTTGAAGGTCATATCGGTTCCTCCGATGCTTGGGCGAGTGTCAGCGAAGCAGATGCCCGCGACCGGCGTTCTTCATGTCTCTGCGAAAGGCGCTGTCGTCAGGACCGCCCGTTTCCATGAGGCTCTGCTGATGGTCCATCCAAGCCGACTCGGCGCGGTTGTCTGCCATTGCCCGGCACTCGCCCGGAATGTCCTTGGCAAGGCTCGCAATCTCGTCTGGCGACAGGCGGTATTGGTCGAGAAGCATCTCGCAAACGTCTGTCAGGGCGAGGTTGGTGTATTCGGCCTCTGTCATCGTCTTGCTCCGTTGTTAGGGCTTAGGAGGGTGTTCAGGCTGCGCGTTCCCAATCACTCAGGATGTGGTCGCTGAAGTGGGCAAAGCAGTAGAAGCCGGATATCGCTTCGACCTCGGCGCGGGCGTCTGGTTTCCCGTTTACGGCGCGGCGGGCCTTCCAGTAGAGCGACACAGGCTCGTTGCTGGTCTCGACGGGCTCTCCATTGATACGCAGTTCATATTTCTGCGGGGCTTCGGTTTTTCCGTTTACGTAATTGCGTGGGTTCGCCATCATCTTGCTCCTGTTTCGTTGAGAGGGGTTCGGCTTGCGCCTGCTCCGGTGTTGAGGGGTTAGGCGGCTTTACGAAACTCGCCACGACTCGCTGCCGAACGCGCAGCACTCCGCAGCCTGGCGCCCATGGCGTTCGCCCACGGCTCGTCTTTCGCCTCGTAGTAAAGCGCGACATTCCGAGCGACCACTGGATCGATGTCTTCGGCAATGACGTTAATCTGGTCGCCTTGCGGCGTGTCCGACTTGCCATAATCGGGCCATGCGATGTTGTCGTTTGCGGGGTTGTGGTTCATGGGTGGTCTCCTAAAGGGGGAAAGGGTGGGCTGCGGATTCGGGCCGTGTGGCCCGCCGCCCTATTGCACTTGCGTGCAATTAGAGAGGAGGAAGGCCCTCAGCACGACGGCACTCATCAGGAGACATGACGCCTTTCTCGATTGCGTCCTTGTATCCCTGCATCCGCTTGTAGAAGCCAGAACTCAGGATTACACGCTCGCGTGGCTTTTCCACAAGTGGCTGATCCTTAGCCGTCGCCTTGTCAGTACTAGGTTCGACCGCCTCCGCCTTCCATCTCGCCATCCGGCTCGATACTATTGCTGTCTCGACCGCCTCCTTGATTGCACGCGGGTTCTTCGTGCCGCAGTCAAAGAACGAATGGTCGAAGAACACAGGCTCAGAAAGTCCAGCCATCTTCTGCACGTCTGCGTGATTGGCGACGACGATGGTTCGCCAAGTTCCGAGATAGCGAGTGTCCGCAATTCGCTTGTCAATCTCATCGCCAATCGACCGTGATGGCACGATCACTGTGCATCGTTCGGCGGGTAGATTGGTGATCATAAGTTCTGTGAGTCCAGTGCCGCGGTGGTTCGCCATCTTCGTTCTCCTTCGTTAAGCCGCTTGCGCGCGGTAGTGGTAATAAGTGCTGACTGGCTTTGCCCTTACTGGGTTTAGAACAGTTCCTGGCCTAGTCAGCCCGCCTTGCGGCGGATTAGTTCGGGCGGCGGCGCACGTCCAACGGGTTCCGAGTGCCTAGTGGCCTGCCGCCCGTTAGCGTCACCGACGCCAAGCTTTGTAAAGTTCCCGCAACATGCGCTTTTCCGTATATCGCATTGCCCGGTTCGTCGGATGCTTCTTGTAAGATTCCTTGCCCTTTTCGGATTCCGTAACCGGCAAGCCAAGCTTTTCCGATTCATACCGCGCACGATCGACGAACACGCGTTGCAGATATGTCAGTTCGGGGTTGGCCCAAACATCGTCGCCAAAAGCCGGACGGAACTTGCCCATGCCGCCAATCAGGTTGTTGCGCATATTCCACGATACGGAGCGGCGCTGCTTGTTGTAGCCGTGGACAATCCAGTCGGCTGCGGTTGCGCCATCGCCTGGGTTGCCCTGCCGCTTGCCGTTGAATACGGCCAGTCCGAGGCGCTTCCATACGGCGGCGACGCTCTTGTACGTGCCGATGTCCCCGCACTCGCCAACGATGGTTGCGAACGATACGTCTCCGAAACCCTTGACCGACTGCGTCCATCCATAGACGGGCAGCAGGCGGGCGGACTTGACCATCTGCTTTTCGTACAAGGCGCGCTGTGCGTCGAGCGGCTGCAGCGCCAGAAGGTACGGCATGACGTTGCCGTGCAGTTCGTGGTCTGGATCCGCTTCGACTGCTCGGTAGAGCGCGTCGGCCTTCTTGCGTGCCTTGGCTTTTGACTCGTCGCTGTCGTAGTCGCCGTCCTCTCGTACTGCGAACCGTATCGCGGCCATGGCCTGCAGTTTCAGCTTGGTCTGCGCCTTAATCATTCCCTGTCTTAGTCTGTGGAGAGAGACGATCTTGTCGATGATGTCTTGGTTGGGGGTTGGGTCGTAGGTGGGGAATTCCTCGTGCGGCGCGTAGTTAATGGGTTGCGGACGTGGCTTGGCCGCACGAGGAAGGTGGAGATCAGCAAGAGGCGTTATCGTCATGGTTGGCGATGAGCCGCTGGCCTTCCTGCTGACTTTGGGTTTGCTAACGAGGGGCGCCCGTTCTTTGTGGTCCACGGAGGCGCTGGCCTCCCCGTTAGCAATAAGTGCGCGCTGCGACTTCCTTATGGGTTTCGCCTCTACATTGGCAGCGCGCTCGCTCCTCTTTACAGGAGCAAATTCTGTCATCGCCGCAATCTCGGCGGGGTTCATTGGTGTTGAGTCGAAAGTCATTGACTTGTCCTCTTGGACTATCCGTGGTGCTGGCCATTATCGGCTGGCTGCTTGCCGTAAGGGTTAGTCGGAAGTGGCGTGCGCATTCTGGGTTGCGAACAGGTCGTGGCCTAAATCCGACTAGGTGGTTAGAGGGACGCGGCTCCTTCGTCGCGGGTTTCGACATTCTTCTGGCCTGCGCCTCTCTATTGGTGTTGCTTGCTGCCTTTGCGATCTCGCGTTGGGTTGCGCGCTGCGCCCGGCCAAAACAGCAAGCAATTCATTGGGGCGACACTTCGCACCTTTCGGCACCGGCATTGGCCGCCCCACCGCTCACGCGGTTTCGTTCGCCTCGGCCTTAAGCCGAAGCAATTCCTTGATCTTGATGGCATCGCGCACCTTGCGCTCGCCAGCCTTCGCGGCAACAGCCAAAAGCCACCTGCCCTCGCGGACCATCTTGGTGCCCTGTCCGAGAAAACGCTGGCCTTCAACCTCGACTTCCGCACCGGTCATATTGCCGAGCGGCGTGTCGACGCCGTTCACCTTGTACGGCATGTCGTAAAGCGTCTCGATGATGATGGCACCCGATGAAATGGCCCGCCGCTGCGAAGCCTTCTCCGCTGGCGTCATACGCTTGTCTGCGGCGGTAGCCGCAACATGCGTGATCTGGTATCGCTTGGCCTGCCCGATCTCATTGAGCATGCCGCGTGCCGCATACCGTACCAGTTCGTCAGTAAGGCGCGGGAAGTTCGCGACGTAGTTGGCGACCATTTCCGTGGCGCGGTTAAGGTCGCCCTGCGCCTCGTCGTACATTCGCTGCACAACCGACCGTGCGGTCATTGGGCGTGCGCCCGTGGCTCTTGCGTGTGCGTTCATCGTCAGTTCCTCTCAATCCTGCAGCAGCCCAACCGCCGCCAGAAATTCTCGTAGTCGTCAGCGTCCTGCTTGCGGCAGAAAGAGCGCGCGAACATCGCTGGCTCGCTGGCGTCAAGCGGGTAGATTGTGACGCGGGTCATTGCTGTGTGGCCTTGGCTATGGCGCGACTGGTCGCCTGCTGGCTGGCGAAAAGCTTCTCCGGCCAGTCACCATCCCGCCAGTTGAAGCCGGTCATTGCGGCTTCGGATATGAGCTTGTTGACTTTCGTTAGCGCGGCAAGCATGTCTGGTGCTGCAGAAATCAATCGCGCGTTTGCGTCCGCCTCGTCGTGTTGAAACGCAATCGGCTTGCTATCTCCTCCGTTGCACACAGCCAGAGCATAAGGGTTTGACATCGTGTAGCAGTCGCAGATGTCGCCCGCGCCCCACTCGTTTGTTACGTATGGGCCGTGGTTCGCATTCGACGGGACGTAGCCCCAAGGGCCGGGAGTGTGCGCCGCACTATGCCCCGCATAGTCGGGCGCCTTTCCGTCCGCGCCTCTCACGACACACCCACCAGCACCAGAAACCCGCCCGCCACAAACAGCGCCAGCGCAATCGCGCTGCAGACGGTGTGAACCAGATCATGCGTCGGGCGGCGCGCGACAAAAAACCCGCCAGCACGCGGCAGCGGGTTGCTCGAGTTGGTCATGGGAATCTCCTAGATCGTTAATCTAGGAGTACAATATGCCCGTTTTCCTTTTTAGTCAACACACCAAATGCAATCGAGCATATTTAGGCACCGACACAAAAGGGCCGGTTGCCTTTTTTATCGCCTACGACCAAGCGGAAAAATCCCCTGACGGCCCATCACGCGGCCGGTGATTATCGCATTGTCGTTCTCCGTCACCAGGAGCGGCGTTTGAAACTCCGGGTCGTCAGACCTCGGCCAAAGCCACCACTTGCCTTCGTTGTCGATAATCAGTTGCTTTAGCGACGACTCATAAAGCCCGTTTTCGTCAACGCGCTGGACAAGGACGTAATCGCCACTGGTCAGCCTGATTTTGTTCTTGATGGTTGAAGCTATGAACAGAAGCTCGCCGTCCTGGAATACACGCTCCATGGATCTGCCGCACACGCGGAACGCATCGACATCGATCATCGGCATATCGACGGGCACAGGCACCTCATGGTGGTCGCCTTCGTCCTCGACGGTTTCGCGCCAGGCGCCGGCCTGAACGTCACCAACCAGACGCGCCATCCTTACGTTGGCTGCGTCCGTTACCGCGACCGGATCGAGACCCTGATAGTATAATGCGTCCTTGCCGCCTTTTTGCGCAAGCAGCGCTGCGGCTTTCGGACCCGGTGCGCTCTTTGCCGATTCCCACTTGGAGATAGACGACTGCCCGTCCTTTGCCAGACCAAGAAACTCTGCGAATTCCGGCTGCTCCATATTCAAGGACTGGCGAAGCTGCCTCACGCGCTCTGCGGCGCGCTTTTTCCTATCGTCGTCACTCATCTTCGTTACTCCATACAAAGCGCGCCCCAACAGCGCCGAAATGCAAATATACCTTTACGTAAGGCTTGTCAAATGCCCGATTGCATTTTACGACTTGACTAAAAAGGTAATCAGGCATATTGTTTTGGTGTAGTTAACGAGTCGGCATGGCCGGTTCGCGTCAAACGAGGGAAGACCCAAAAAATGGATATACAGTCTGGCGGTGCGTTCGCACCGAGTGGGAATTCACGCGCTGTAACAAGCTATAGCGCATCCGCAATCATCGGTCGCATGAGCGACGGCGTGTGTGTCGATCCGGAGTTTGACGAGGACACCTACGTGCTGTCGCCGATCGGTGACACCATGTCGGCGTTGGCGCCGAGCCGCGCGGGGTTCGAAGCATGATCGGCTCACGCTGTCGCCTGACGGGCACGGAACTTGACGGCTTTATCGTCGGCAAGAAGGAGTACCTCGGCGAGATGGGGCGCTTTGCCGTCCGCTATCTCGACGCAGCGGGCAGCCCACAGGAGCGGTGGTTTACCGCGGGCGAGATTTCATTTGACGGGCCGGAAGTCGAAGGCAACGTCGTTGCGATAAGGAGCGTGGCATGAGTGCGATGGCGAAGTTTAAGGTTGGTGATCGGGTGCGGGCTGTGAGGGATTGTTGCGAGCGAGGGAATGGCTGCAGCGGAGTCGTGGCAGAGGTTGGTAAAGGTCATGTTGGAGTCGAAATGGACCACCCGTTCGAGGGACATGGGGAGAGTGGCTATCGCTGGAACTTCTTTGACGAAAAGGCGCTCGAACTCATCCCCGCTGTTGCCACGCAACAGCCACTCACCATCGTCGCCGGTCGCTATTATAAGACGCGCGACGGTCGGAAGGCGCTCGCCAGTGACAATGGCGACGACAGCACATACCCGTTCTACCATGAAGTTGACGGGTGGGGATGGCATGGCGTTACGGCCGGCGGCAAGTCATGCATTGACCGCGACCAAGACGACCTAATCGCCGAATGGCCTACCGGCGACGCAGCCGCGCCGGTCGACAACCTGGCCGACGAGTACGGGCCGGTGGTTGCGGCAGACGTTGCGGTTGCTGAGGCAACTGCAACGCGGTTTAGGGTTGGTGATCGGGTGAAGTTCCGCGACGACTATGGAACAAGCAGCGCCGGAAAAGAGGCGACCGTCGTTAGGACGAATGTATGGGAAGACGGCGGCGGCGTCATGGTGGATCAAGGCGGCAAGTTCGGCAAGTCCACTGAGCACGCAAAAGACTTGCTCCTTGTCACTGATAAACCCGACTCCAAACTCCTCGTCACCATCACCACCGACACGTCTTCGCTTGACGCGGAGATTGACCGCGTGAAGCGGCGCCTGAAGAAGCTAGCCAAGCGTGCGCGCAAGTTGGGCATTCGGTTGGATTACAGCGACCTGCGGGACGCGGCTTAACTCACACTACCAACAATCTAACAGCCTGCTTGTTGCGCGGTGCGCAACCGGCAGGGAAGGAGGGAATTTGACTCCGCACGAAACCTACGACCCCGACCTGCATGACTCCGACGAACCATACGACCGCTGCCCGCTATGCAACGCAGCCATCGCGGCAATCTTCGCGCTGGTAATCGGCGCCGGGCTTTACAGCATCGGGACGGTCCTGGCCGCTTTGTTCACTTGACCGCCCCGGATCCATTCGACGCCGCACTTTATGCAGGGGTTGCGGTCCTTGCCCTCATTCTACTCGCAAAGGTTCTTGGCTGATGGCTCTGACTTGGGATGAATTGAAAGACACGTCGGACACCGACCCTCCGCTGGTTACGATTTACGGCGGTGGCGGTCTCGGCAAGACCACGCTCGCCAGCGAGTTCCCGGCGCCGTATTACTGCCGCACGGCGGAAGGCGAACGGCAGTCGGCCGGCGTGCCCATGAAGTCGTTTGGTGTGTCCGAAACATTCGCAGACGTACTCGACCAGATCGAGTGGATGATGGAAGCCGAGCACGATCGCCGCACATGGGTGCTGGACGCGCTCGACGGGCTGGAGGTGCTTATCCGCGCCGAGGCTTGCGCGCGCAACGGATGGGCAAACATCGAGGAGCCTGGCTTCGGCAAAGGCTACGCGGCAGAGCAGTCAATCTGGCTCGAGTTTATCAAGCGTGTGATGGCGCTCAAGAAGGCCGGCTTCTACGTCGTGCTGATTGCTCACGTCAAGGTCAAGACAGAGCCAGGCGTCACGACGGACAGCTACCCGCGTTACCGCCTCAATCTGCGTGACGACGCCTGCAGCGCTGTGTTCGACAGTTCGGACATGGTCGGGTTTTTGCACCAGCGTGTTTCAATCAAGAAGGAGGAGGTAGGCTTCAAAAAGACAAACAATCGCGGCGAGGGTGGCGGCGAAGTCATGATCGCCGTGCAGGAGCGGCCCGGCTACCTTGCGAAGAACCGCTACCAGATTCCGAAGGCGGCTCTGCCGTTCAAGCAGGGCGAGGGTTTCGCGGCGCTGGCGCAGTACTTCCCGGCGCAGGCCGCCGCCGAGACACAGGAGGAGGCGTGATGGCTAAGATTACGGACAACCAGATCACGGTCACGTTTGAGACAGAGGACACGCTCACTCTGTCAATGAGCGACGACGCGGAGTTCGTCCATCCTCATGGACACGGCTGGTGACTCCGTCGTCGTCCCGCGCGCTGAAGTCGAACAGTTCGCGGCCATGCTTTGCACTTGGGCCGCCGAACACCCGACAGCCTAACCCACCACTAGTCCACCACCACACGAAGGAACAAAGACACAATGGCTTCTCTTGGAAAAAAGTACGTAGCAGGCGACGTCGAGACCAAGCAGCGGGACTTTGAAGACCTGCCCGCCGGTATCTTGCGCCTTGAGATTGAGGCAACGGAAATCGTCGAGACTGGACCAGAGAACAATCGGACTGGCAACGGCATGAAGTACACAGCCAGCGTTCTGGACCCGGAGGAAGTTGCGGGGAGGAAGTTCTTTGGGTTCATCAACCTCGAAAACGCGAACCCAACGGCGCAGCAGATTGGACAAGAGGAATTCGCCTGCCTGCGTCGCGCGTGTGGAGTCGATGAAATCGATGACACTGAAGAACTGCACTTTCGTCCGTACACTGTGAAGCTTGGCATGGGCAAGCCGAGCAAGAAAACGAATGCGGACGGCACTCCGCAGTACCCTGCGAGAATGGAAGTGAAGAAGTATTTCTTCGATGACGAGGGGGAAGGCGGCCACGCTGGACGAATGCCCGAACCAGCCGTCGACGACGTGCAGCCAGCCGCAGCCAAGCCCGTAGCGGCCAACCAGAACGCGCGACCTGCCGCGAACCAGAACGTGGCGGCGAAGCCTGCGGGCGCGAAGCCTTGGGGCAAGAAGGCGGCTTAACTTCTAACGGCGGCCGGTTGCCACGCAACAAGCCGCCACCTCTCTCAAGCACCCGGAGACCTAGCATGAACATCACCCTTCCACGCGCAGACCTTGCGCGCCTACTGGCCAGCACGACCAAAGTCGTCGAGGCCAGAAACACCATTCCAATCCTCGCCTGCGTTCGCCTTGTTGTGGACGGAGGAAAGCTTACCGCAACGGCCACTGACTTGGATATCGAGATCACGGCCACGGTTGACGCCGAGGCGGAAGCGGACGGCGCGGTGTGCGTATCGGCAAGCCTTCTGGACGCCATCGTCAAGAAGCTGCCAGCATCCGCCGACGTCACACTGAGCCTCGACAGCGCGACGCTTACCGTCAAGTCAGGACGCTACACGTCGAAACTGCAGACGCTGCCCGTCGAGGATTACCCGGTGTTTTCGGAGACCGGTTTCACGACTGAGTTTACCGCGGACCTGGCGACGCTGTTTGCGCCGGTATCGTTCGCAATCTCGACCGAGGAAACTAGATTTTACCTTTGCGGCATTTATCTGACAGGCGCGGGAGGCAAGCTTACCGCAGTCGCCACGGATGGCCATCGGTTGTCGCGTAACGAGGTTGCGGAACCGGACGGCAGCCCGCCGCTAGACTTCGCAGGCATCATCGTCCCGCGCAAGATGGTCGGGCTGGTGCCAAAGGGCGAAGTTGCCGTGTCTTTGTCAAACACGAAGATCCGACTGGTGACCGCCGATGCGGTAATCACGTCGAAGCTGATTGACGGCACGTTCCCGGATTACCAGCGCGTTATTCCGACCGGCAACGATAAGCTAATTAGTTTCTCCTCACCCGAAATGCGACAGGCCGCAGACCGTGTGTCGGTTGTTTCGTCGGAACGCGGACGCGCCGTGAAGTTCACCTTTGCGCCGGGCCAGGCAACACTTGCCGTTAGCAATCCGGACAGCGGCAGCGCCACGGAAGAAATCGCGGTCGACTATGACGGCGATCCTTTGGACATCGGATTCAACAGCGCATACGTCGCCGAGTTAATCGGGCAATTCCCATCGGGAGAGATTCGACTGGCCTTGGCCGATGGTGGGGCGCCGGCACTGTTTACGTCGGATGCGGCGCCAGGGTTGCTTTGTGTCCTTATGCCGATGAGGACTTGAGATGTTTTCGTGGGAAGACGAGTTCGGAAACGAACACGAGTTGCGCGAGAAAACGGCAGCCGTTGAGGCAATCAACCAGATACGTTGCGGCGAATATGACGCGGCCATCACGACGCTAGAACGCGAGTTCCTGCCTCTATGGGAAGACATGGCCGACTGCGAAGCAGCTTACCGGGAGATGTTTCCATGACCACACCAGCTAACCAACTAGAACTCGTCGCGCACAGGCTTCGTGAGGCGGCTATTGCCACGACCGACAGGTGTCTTAAGGCGAACCTTACCCGCTGCGCGGACGATTGCGAGCGGGTTGGGAAGCGGAACTCAGCGGAGGTGAAGTGATGCACTGGATCAATCAAGAACCGGCAGTGCCGAGCGTCGAGGGCTGGTATCGCGTAATGTTACCCGGCGACAGCGAATCCATGGATGGGTTTACCCTATACGAGTTCCCCGACTACGAGACTTGGGGATACTGGAGTCCCGCATCACCGGAGGAATACGAGGACTTTGCCGACGGCTACAAAGGCAGTTGGACTGTGGAGATGGGTGAGCCAGACGGGTTGTTCGCCTACGCTGGCCCTATCGCCGTTCCCACGCCATACAAGGCCTCCTAATGGCTCCAATTCCTCGCCCCGTACCGTCGACCGTCAAGGCGATTTACGCCGCCTACGAGGCTGCCAACACGCCGCGCGACGGCCGATCAATCAGTGTCAGCACGCTTGCCGAGGATTGCGAGCGCAAACTGTTCTATGACTTCCGGTGGGCGTCGCCACATGAAGTCATACCGGGCCGCACGCTGCGGATTTTCGAGACGGGCAACATCGAGGAATCGCGCTGGATTGACAACCTTCGAATGATCGGCTGCGAGGTTTGGGACGAGGACGGAACAGACCGCGACGGCAATCCACGGCAGATTATGGTGGAGGCGTGCGGCGGGCATGTGCGCGGCTACCTGGACTCTGAAATCCTTGGCTTGCCGGAGGCACCAAAGACAATCCATGTCGGCGAAATCAAGTCGCACAACCTAAAGAGCTTCACCGCGCTAAAGAAGGACGGCGTGCGTAAATCAAAGCCGCTGCATTTCGGACAGTTGCAAACCTACATGCATCAGCGCGGACGCGACCGCGGTATTTATTTAGCGGTCTGCAAGGATAACGACGAACTCTATGCCGAGCGTATGGAGTTGGACCTGCCGTATGTGACGAGGCTTCTGGCTCGCGCGCAAAGGATTATTGACTCAAGCGAGCCGCCTGCAAAACTGCACGAGGATCCAGACCACAAGATGGCTTTCGCGTGTGGCTGGTGCAAGCACAAGCCTGTCTGCCATGAGCACGCACAGCCGCGCGTGAATTGCAGGACGTGCCTTTACAGTACGCCGGAAGTCGGCGGCTCTTGGTCGTGCGCGAGGTGGAGCAAGCCGCTATCGAACGAAGAGCAGGCAGTCGGATGTCCCGCACATTTGACGCTGCCAGGCCTGGTCGACGGGGAACAGATCGACGCATCAGAGGAAAATGAGACCGTCACCTACAGACTTTGGAACGGCAAGATTTGGACAGATGGAGCGGCCAGTGAATAACCCAACACAGAGGCCACCCGAATTCGACGCTCGCGTCATGGCCTATATGCCCGGCCTGCGGAAGATGGCTGCACGCCACGTTCCGCGCCAGTGCCGCGATGATCTGGTCACGGATACCATCATGTATGCGCTCGAGAAATGGCAGAACTTCCGCGAGGACGGCGGCATGTGGAACTGGCTGTCGTGGTGTATGCGCGGGCTGGTCAAGAACGCCGCACAGAAGGCCATGACCCGCAAGAAGCACGCGACGTTCATTCCGATCGAAAAGTGGATGCATCCTGCATCGGAGCCTCGTCAGGAGGAATATGCGGAGCTTTCCGCCGCACTGCGCAAGCTATCCAGCGTCCGGCACGGCGACGTGGTCCTTCGCCGCGGTATGGGCGAAAGCCTGGCCGACATTGGCGATGAGCGCGGGATAACCCGCGAGCGCGTGCGGCAGTTGGAGGTTGCGGGGAGGGCTGCTTTTGTGGGTGTGACGGCGTGAGCGCCATATCCGATCTGTTTGAGAGCCTAGCCAACGATAACGATCGGTGGGCAGGAATCGATCTTGATGGGCTACCGAAGACAGGACAGGAAGCTAGAGAGGACGGCATCCAATACTATTTCACGGGCGAAGAGTGCGTTCACGGTCACATATCGCCGAAGTACACTAAGGGCGGTCGCTGCGTCGATTGCGCAATGTTTCAATCGGCCACCCAAAACAATTATAAATACGGAGGAGCCCGTACGAAAGTAAGGGCCAATATCCGAAGAATTCTGGCGCTCGGTTCCCTGCGCAAGCAGTATGTTCCAGAGAGGCCGTGTAAGCACGGCCACATGCTGAGATGGACTGCCAGTAACAACTGCGTCGAATGCGATGCAATTTCTAGAGACAAGCACAGAGAAGCCAGCAAGGAGCAGCGCCTTATAAAGGAGTACGGAATCACGTTCGCGGATCGCTCCTTGATGGCCAAAGAGCAAGGATACAAGTGCCCGATATGCGGGGAGGAGTTTACAGATACGCGCACGATGCATGTAGACCATTGCCACGAAAGCGGAAGGGTTCGCGGCCTTCTGTGTGCCCTCTGCAATCAGGCGATAGGCCTACTTAAGGACACTCCATCAATAATCAGGCGGGCGGCCGATTACGTTGAACTTCACGCAATATCGGGGCGATCCAATGGCACTTAGATATTACCAGCGAGAGGCCATCGACGCCATCTTTTCATACTGGCAAGAGGATGACGGGCACCCGCTTGTCGATATGGCAACAGGTACAGGGAAGTCGATAACCATGGCGACTCTTACGCAGGAGTTAGTCCAGGGGTGGCCAGACCTGCGCGTCATGAATATCGCGCACAGGGAGGAGTTGGTTGAGGGCAACTTCGGTGAACTCGTCAGCATATGGCCTTTTGCGCCTGTAGGTATCTTTGCTGCTGCGCTTGGCAGGCGTGACGCACGCGCGCAGATACTCTTCTCGCAGATACAGACGGTTTACAACAAGGCATCGGACATCGGCCATGTAGACGTTCTCGAGATTGACGAAGTGCACCTCGTTCCGTCGAACGAAGCCACGATGTACGGCACGCTTATTCGTGAGTTGCTAGCCATCAACCCTGACATGAAGCTGGTTGGCTTCACGGCCACGCCGTATCGAATGGATGACGGTCGCCTAGACGAAGGCGAAAATCGCATGTTCGATAAGGTGGTCTACACATACGGCATAGGGCAGGGCGTAGACGATGGATACCTTGCCCCTTTGTCGTCAAAGGGCATGGAGACGGGCTTCGACCTTACTGGAGTGGGTACTCTAGGCGGTGACTATAAGAAGGGCGCCTTGGCGGCGGCTGTAGATAAGGAAGAGGTGACGAGGCAGGCGGTGGCCGAGGCAGTTGCCTATGCCAGCCGTCTCGGCAAAAAAACGGCGCTATTCTTCTGCTCTGGCGTAGACCACGCACACCATGTCCGCGATGAGGTTCGGACCCACGGCCTGACTTGCGAAACAATCCATGGCATGACGCCAAAGAGCGAGCGCCGCCGAATTCTGGCCGACTATAAGGCCGGACGCTTGTGGGGTGTCAGCAACGACGCAGTGCTGACGGTTGGCACCAACGTTCCAAACATCGACATGATTGCAGACTTGGCGCCGACAAAGTCGGCGCCAAGGTACGTGCAAAAAGCGGGACGCGGAACTAGGCCAATCTATGTTGCGGGCTTCGTCGATCGGGAGGATACGACTGCCGAAGAGCGGCGCGCGGCGATCGCGAGTGGCCCGAAGCCATCATGCCTCTACCTTGATTATGCGAAGAACGTCTCATTTCATGGTCCCGTCGATCGCGCGCAACCCAAAACACCAGGCAAGGGTTGCGGAGATGCCCCGGTGAAAATCTGCCCGGAGTGCGAGGAGCTTGTTCACATATCGGTCATGAAGTGCCCATGCTGTGACTACGACTTCCCGCCTTCCGCGGATGTGAAGATTACGACTCAGGCTGCAACCACGCCCATCATGTCGACCGAAAAGGATATGTGGCGCGCGGTCACGTCACGTCGCTTCGCAGAGCATCCGGGCAAGGAAGGCAAGCCGCCGAGCGTTAAGGCTACGTTCATGTGTGGTTTTCTTGCGGTCAACAATTGGCTGTGTCCAGGCCATAGCGGCTTCGCGAAAACCAAGGCCGACAGATTCTGGATGGACCATGGAGGCCGGCGTCCGTTCCCTGCGAACGTAGAAGCCTGGTTAATGAGACAGCACGAGCTTAACGACACCGCGGAAATCGAGATTGAGTACAACGGCAAATACCCGAACGCGCGTAATTACAAGGCGGCGCTTACGGCGACGGCTGCGGAGCCAGAGGAAGAGTACGTGCCAGCCGGTCATACGGCGCAATCTTACGCAGCGTTACTAGACGACGAAATCCCGTTCTGACGCTGTTGCTCCGGCAACAGCCGCCCGACACCAAGAGGAACCCACCATGTCACCACAGAACGTAATGGCCGAGCGCGTTGGAGTGCTGGAAGCGGCCGCGCTTATGATCGACCTGCAGCGCGCCGGCTTTCTCATCGTCGGCAAGGACGCAATTGCAAAGGCGCAGCGGGAGGCTGTTGCGCAGTACAGGGAGGATGGACGGTGAGGGTTGAGCGGATTGGCGATTGTACTTTGTACAATGGGGATTGCCTTACAGTCATGAGGCAACTCCCGAACGTTGGAGCGGTTGTGACGGATCCTCCGTACGGGATAAATTACGGCGGGCTTCTCAAGGGGAAGGGGGACGGACATGGGGGGGCGGATAAGAACGGCTGGAAGTCCTACGGGGAGCCGGAGTGGGACTTGGAGCGCCCATGTGCCAAGACTTTCGAAGAGATTCGGAAGATCGCTCCGCAGCAGATAATTTGGGGAGGCAACTATTTCACCGACTACCTGCCGCCAACAATGCGATGGCTCGTCTGGGATAAGGGACAGCGGGACTTCTCTCTGGCCGATTGTGAGTTTGCGTGGGTGTCGCAAAACAAGGCTGCGCGCATCTTTACGTACCCTCGGGCCAAGGCTCTGCAGGACGGGAAAGAGCACCCGACGCAAAAGCCTATCGCGCTGATGGAGTGGTGCCTTGGGTTCGTTCCGGACGGCGTAATCCTAGACCCTTTCATGGGCAGTGGCACAACCGGCGTCGCCTGCGCGAAACAGGGCCGCACCTTCATCGGCATTGAACGCGAGCCGTCTTACTTCGACATTGCCTGCCGCCGCATCGAGGCCGCTTACAAGCAGCCGGATATGTTCGTCGCGCCGCCAGCAAACGACAATGCCAAGCCACTCTCGCTATTCGGAGAAGCCGCATGACCCCTCTCAACCCCGCCGCCGTACCCGGCCACAACCAACCGCCCACGCCCTTCGACCTAATATCCGCCACCATCAACGACCTTTACGACGAGGCCCGTCATTGGGCGGACGGCGAGCCAATATCCGACCAGCCCACCCACGACGCCATCGAGTCGCTGCACCAACAGTTGCACGAGGCCGGCAAGCAAGCCGACGCGGCGCGCATCGAGGAAAAGCGGCCGCTGGACGAAGAGATCGCGGCTATTCAAGAGCGCTATGCGCCGCTGATTGCCGACACCAAGAAGGTGAAGGGCAAGGTGGTGCTTGGCAAAGAGGCGCTGTCCGCATTGCTGTTGCCTTGGCGGCGTAAGGTGCAGGATGAGAAAGAGCGCGTGGCCAAGGAGGCCGCCGCAGAAGCCGAACGGCTTGCGCGCGAGGCCAGAGAAGCGATCGCCGCGTCACAGGGCAACTTGGCCGCTCGCGAAGACGCCGAACTCCTGGTCAAAGAGGCGGCTGCTGTCGGACGGTTCGCCAAGGCCGCGACGAAAGGACCAACCGGGCTGCGGTCTGCGTGGAGGGCCGCGTTGGAGGATGAAGAGGCTGCTTTAAACTGGGCCTACGCGCGGGCGCCGTCCGAGTTTATGGCGCTGGCGCAGTCGCATGCTGATGCGGTGGTGCGGGCCGGTATGCGGAGCGTGCCGGGTTTTCGGGTGTGGGAAGATAAGGTCGTTACCACATGACCCACACCCAACTCAAAATGGCACGTCACATGCTCGGCCTGCCGAACAAGGGTCGACGCTCGTTTAGGAATAGGTACTTCGCGCCGCATGGCGGTCCGGCCGCTACGGATTTGGCTGCGCTGGTTAAGGCCGGACTTGCCTGCTCGTCTGTCGAGGCTGACTACATTCGAGGATGGCTAACGCGGGCCGGTGCGGAGTCTGTATTGGAAAAGGGCGAGAGCCTGTGTGGGGAGGATTTTCCGGTGGTGGTGGAATGACCTTGGATTGGGCCAACAAGGAAGCCCGTAAAATCTTTGGGTACTACGACGTAGCAGAGGCGCTGCGGGCCGCGTACCTGCGCGGCAAGATGGATGCAACCGAGGAGAAAGTATCATGCGCATCGAACGTATCGGAAACGCAACGCTCTACAACGCCGACTGCCTAGAGATAATCCCGACACTCAAGGACATCACCGCGGTCGTAACGGATCCGCCCTACGGCACAGAAGATATCGTTGGCGGGTATAGCCGTAGCGGTGCCACCATAGCCAACGACAAAGACCTAACCATGTGCATGCGCGCACTGCAGGCTGCTTGCCGTGTGGCGCCGGCCGCTTTGTGGGCTGTGTTCTACTCACCTCGCGTGCGCCGCGAGTTCTTTGCGACGTTGCCTCCAGAGTTGCACGACGTGGCCGAGGTTATTTGGGATAAGAAGGCGCCCGGCATGGGTCGCGGCGTTCGCTACCAGCACGAAAACGTAGCGCTGTTTTACACGGGCGACGAAAAGAAGGTCACCCGCGACGTCTTTTCCATTATGCGCGACTACAGATCGGCGGAGACGCACCCGCACCAAAAGCCAATCAGCCTTATAACAACGCTGTGCGAGCTTGTTGGCGGGCAGACGACACTTGACCCATTCATGGGTAGCGGAACGACCGGGGTGGCCTGTGTCACGCTTGGGCGTCCGTTTGTGGGCATCGAGTTGGATGCCGCGCACTTTGAAACATGCTGCCGCCGAATCCAAGATGCCCACGACCGGCCGGCTTTGTTTGCGGCGCCCGCGAACGACAACACGCCGGCCGCGGACCTGTTTGCGGTGTCGGCATGAGCACCGCTGTTGCCAACAACAGCCACAACCATGACCCCGCCGACTGCTGGTGGTGCGGCCAGCGCGCGACCGGCATCGGCATCGGCTTTACTACCGCTCGAGATACGGACCCAAGGTGGCTTTGCATGGACTGCGCACCGCTTGCCGAAGACATTCGCCGCGTTAAGCGGCCCGATGCTTATAAGCTTAAGGCCCGAGCGGGCGGGATGGATGCGGCTGGCCCGCTGGTGGAGGAATGGGGAACCGATTTGGGCGAATGGAGCGAGGAACAGGTGCTGATGTTCTGTGGCCGGATTTGGGATGGGTGTGCTGCTGAACTAAGAAGGCTGATTCGGACGGAGGCGCCGTTCTAAATATTCCATTTCGCCTATTTACAAACTAAGCACAGGCGCTTATATACAAGTCATAGGCAAACGGGAGTTACGAAATGTCCGAAACAGCGCCAATCATAGAAAAGGAACCCTGCACACGCTGCGGAGGTTCTGGCCAGCATAGCTACTGCCAGGACTATGGGACAAGGTGCTTCAAATGTGGCGGCACAGGTCAACAGAAGTCAAAGCGCGGGGCGGCGGTTGCAAATTGGATGGCCGAACAGTGCCGCACAGACGCGCTTTCCGTAAAGGTAGGCGAGCGCGTCTCTTATGACGAGTGGCAGCCAGCCGGGACTATTCGGCGTCGATTCACGATTGCGAAAATAATCGAAGGGGAGCCGGTAAAGGGTGCGTCACTTAAGGACGGAGTTATGGTTCCATGGACGCAACGCTCGGTCACTATCGTGACAAGCGATGGCAATACATACTCGTTCGGCGGAGCCATCCCGCTGATGCGTGTTGTAACCGATGAACTGCGAGCCGCGGCCGCCGAGTATCGCGACACACTCACGCTGGCAGGCAAACCGCGAAAGGTCAGCAACGCAGCATGACGCCAGTCGAGTTCAAATCCATAAGGCTCCGCTTGGGTTTAACTCAGGCGGAGCTTGCTGACGTTCTAGGATACCCGCATCCGATGCAGGTTTCAGTTCTAGAGCGGGCAACAAACCCAAAGCCAGTGCCTCGGCATGTGGCGCTTCTTATGAGGGCTTATGATGACGGATATCGCCCAGACGGGTGGCCTAGAGGGAAATAACATGAACGTCATGACACCTAGTGAAGCACACGACAGCGCCTACAATCGCACGCCCGAACATGACCAGATGGTGGTAGACGTCTATGAATTCCTGAAGCGCGATGGATGCCCATTCACGCCCGCCTTCAAACCAGACAGAAGCAAGGAATCCAGACACTACGATAGCGCAAACGTCGAATGCGAGAAAATGTATGTTGGAGCGCGGACGTTCTTTGCTGATTTGGCGGTGACGAGCTACGCGGAGACCGACGATGGCAGGCACAAGAAGAATTACCTGCACCATCTGATTCTGGAGATCAAGCCAAAGATATATTCCGCTGGGGCTGTGCTTAGGCAGGTCAAGGCACAGAAGGCGCACATAGATAAGTGGTGCGAAGACAGAGACGCAGCTTCGGCGCAGTTTATAGCCCGCGATAGTTCTTGGGCGACAGTCCTTCCTGTTTTCTTGTGTGGTGACGCATTAGTCGACCTTTACGACAGGATGATTGAGGTGGGCGAATCTTACCTTGTCTGGTCTGCGTCGGCGGGATTGCGGCGAATTGTCAAAAAGTCCGGAGCCGCAGCATGACCGACGTTCAACTCGCACTTTCATACGCCGCTGCCGGCATTCCAGTTTTCCCGTGCCGCCAGGTAGATGAGCCGACCGACGATTACGATCCGGATACCGGCGAGCAAATCGTGCTAAAGGCCAAGACACCTTTGGTCTCGAATGGATTTAAGGGTGCCTCGCTTAACGAGCGCGTCATCAACATACTGTGGCAACGCAACCCCGGTGCGATGGTCGGGATTCCGACTGGCGAGCAACTAGGCGCGTGGGTGTTGGACGTCGACATGCACGAAGATGAGAATGGTAACGTGCAGGACGGCTATAAAGCCCTTGCCGCGCTTGAGGCAAAGCACAGCAAGCTACCCGATACTGCAACCGCAAAAACGGCGGGTGGCGGTGAGCATCGGTACTTTAGGCATGTGCCTGGCGTGCGCAACAGGCAGAAGGGCGGCGATAGCGCCCTGCCATCGGGGATCGATATTCGTGGATCCGGAGGCTATGTGATTGCACCGGGTAGTAAGACAGCGGACGGCCGCGCTTATGAGTGGGTTGGCTGGTCTGGCGACGGCTTGCCTCCTATAACGGATGCTCCCGATTGGCTTCTGGAGATCGTGACTCCAAAGAAGGTTGCGCCATCGCAGTACGCACCGTCAGGCATTCGGGGAAATGGCGACAACCCCACCTACGTGGCTCGCGCTGTAGAGGCAGAACTGGATACGCTTGCATCGGCAGGCGCCGGAAATCGCAACAACCAACTTAACGACTCGGCCTATGCGCTCGGACAATTCGTAGGCGCCGGCGCCTTAGACGAAAACGAAGCCCGCGGTGAACTCGAGGCGATTGCCAAACAATGGCCCAACTTCCCTAAGTCCAAGGGGACAATTGCCAGAGCGCTTCGTGACGGTGCCGCGCAGCCGCGGGTAATCCCCGCACCTGAATATGTGCAGGACAACACACCCAAGGTCGACACCTCGCCGATGATCGCGCGCGGTTTGGAAAAAGCCGAAAAAGCAAAGCGTGGGTTGGCAAAGGAAGCGGACGATAAACTGTCCGAAGAATGTATACAAACTTCGGACACTAACACTGCCGCCGTTAGCGTGCAGACAGACGCTAGCGAAGACGATGACGACGGCCCCGACTACAAGTTGGATGCGATCGCCGATTTAGAGGCCCTTACCTACCCCGGTGGCCTCGTCGAAGATATGGTAGACTGGATTGTGTCGTCGGCCGAGCAGCCTTGCCGCACACTGGCCTTGGCCGCGGCCCTGCCATTGGTTGCGGCGCTAGCTGGCCCGCGGTTCTCAACGGGCGGAAGAGACACGCGACCCAATATCTACATCGTGGCCCTTGCCGAGTCCGGCTTCGGAAAGGAACACGCCCGCAGTCAGATCAAGCGCCTGCTTATGGCCAGCCAGAAGGTCTTTGAACGATATAGCGGGCCGGCACGCATCATGTCGGCATCGGCGCTGCGTGAGGTGCTGGAGGCCAATCAATCGGTTAACTGCCAGATTGACGAGTTCGGCGGCTTTGTGCGCGACATCACGGACAGAAAGGCGGGAAGCCACCAGCGGGCTATATCGACGGATCTGCGTGACTATTACTCGGCGTCGTCTACGTACTTTGAAGGCGCAGCATACCGCGGATCACCACCCAAGCGAATATACAACCCGAACCTGTGCATTCACGGAACGTCGACACCGGAGCAGTTCTGGACCGCTCTATCTTCGGCTAGTGCCGAAGACGGACTCCTGCCACGGCTGGTGCTGTTCCACGTCACGGGTGGCATACCGGCCACGGTTACGCCGCAACGCGACGTAAGGTGGACACCGCACGACATACTTATGAAGATGGCTGACGTTGCCGGTATCGACGTAGCCAAGACGCGCTCTGTGATCTCAAATGTAAAGATGGCTGCTTTCGCCGAGAACAAACCTTACGTCGTTCCGTGGACGCCCGACGCGCTCGGCATCTTTGCGTCTATCAAGGAAACCATAGAGCGGGACTCCAGGCGGGTTAAGCCAGAGATGCGGCCGTTCATGCAGCGCATTCTGGAAAACGCCGTGAAGCTCGCGCTCATCGTTGCTGTAGGCATCAATCCCGAAAAGCCGGAAATAGGTGAGGCGACTATAGAATGGGCCGCGACGCTAGCGTGGACGTGCGCTGCCTCAATGATGGCCGAGGTTGAGGAGCGGTTGTCGGACAATCAGCGAGAGGCGAACTACAAGCGCATCGCCGCGCTCATCCGAACGGCGGGCAAGAAGGGCATAACACGAGGGCGCCTGGCCGACCGCGTCAAGGCTATCGATGCCAGGCAGCGAGACGAAATCCTTAAAGACCTGGCCGCCTCTGGCAAGGTCATGGAGTCCGAAATTGAGACGGCCGGGCGAACCAGTCGGCGGTTAATCTGGCTCTAAACCAGCCATCCAATCCGCCGTCTTTTTCGACCCTTTCGTCCATGGACGAAAGCCAAGCGCCTACCCTTTTGTCCTGGACGAAAGGGTCGGAAAAAAGACAAAAGGGTACCCTCTATTATCTATATATTACAATACCTTATATATACTCTATACCCTTTCATCCATAAATCCATTGATTCATTTGTGTAGTGATTTCTAGGTGTTTTCAGGGGTCTCTGTAAGACCCCGCGGACAAAAGGACAAAAGGGTAAAATGGCCACCAGAAAACAAACCACCACACGCATCGGCGGCAAGCGCATTCGGCTAGTCACCACAAACGGCAAGACGACGGCCAAGCCGGCGCCGATCGAGGAGTGGAAACTGCAGGCCGAGGCTGTGCGTCAACTCAGGGCACTTCCCGAATTCGACAGGCAGTTCACCCTTGCCGCCGACTTCAATGCAGGCAAGCGGGATGCAACCAAGGCCAAGGCTACCGGTGTTACGGCTGGCGAGGCTGACCTTCGGATTTATGGCACCAACGCAAGGCTGCTGCTTATCGAGTACAAGAACGCGGAAGGCAGACTTAGCTTGGAGCAAAAGGAGCGCCATGCGCTCCTTCGCAGCCTGGGCTATACCGTTATAGTGATCAAGACGGCAACGCCAGAAGAATGCGCTGCGGCGAGTGTGGGGGCGGTAAGAGAGTGGCTTGCGGCAAATGATAATAATTCGGATCTGGCAAAAAAGATTGCGTAACGCTATTGCGTTATAACGAAAATGCGTTATATATAGGTCATAGACGGAAACAAGGAAACACGGACATGACCGCCACCCGCAAACTTTACGAAATTCGGAAATTCGAAGGCGCTCGCCACAGCGTTGCAATGAGCCCGAAACTACGCGAACGGACGCGCGCAACCAAGCTGAAGAATTACCTGCGCAAGCGGCTTGGCATTGAAGCCTTCTCGGTCGGAATTGCGGTGGCGCGCTAAGCGCCACCTAACGGAGAAAGCAAATGTTCATCAACAAGCCCCTCCCGACCAAGCCCAACGGCAAGCCGCACACCAACAAAGACTTCTTCATTCAGGGCTGGAACGCTGCCGACAACGGCATCGCAGAAACCGACTGCCCATACTACGCAACGTCAACCGCCGAGAAGCACTGGCTCAAGGGATACCGCTCCAAGTGACAGCCATGAACGAAATAACCCAACAGACAGCACTCTATCGGCACTTCGACAAGAGCGGGAGCCTGCTTTACGTAGGCATCTCGCTTGACGCTGTACAGCGGCTATCCCAGCACAGTGCAAATCAGCCTTGGGCTGGGGACATTGCGTCCGTAACAATTGAAAAGTTTGTAACGAGGCAGGATGCAATAACCGCAGAGCGTGTAGCCATTCAGACCGAATGCCCGAAGCACAACGGAACCTACGGCGAGAGCTTGCGCCTTATGGCTGCGCCGGAGTTCAAAGCCATTCGCAAGCGGCTCGGGTTAAGTCAGATGCAGATGGCAACCGTAATCGGCTACGATTTGGCGCTTAGTGTTTCCACATTGGAGCGGGCGACCAATCCGAAGCCAATCCCGCATGCAATCGCGCTCCTTATGCGCGCTTATGACAGCGGCTATCGTCCAGACAATTGGCCATCATGACCCCCGACGAATTCCGCACCATACGGCTCCGCCTTGGGTTTACCCAAGCGGAGCTTGCGGAGTTTCTAGGGTACGGCCTGCCACTCCGGATAAGCGAATTTGAACGCCACACCAACCCGCGACCCGTACCGCACGCTATTGCGTTGCTGATGACGGCTTACGACGAAGGCTATCGTCCGAAGGACTGGCCGAGCCAACCTTAACAAAATCGCTGCTTAACCCTATATCAAGGGTAGTGGACTGCGGACAATTCGGGGAACAATCATGACTCGCCATGCATCTATGGCCGACCAGCTTAAGACGCTCTTGGAATACCGCAGCCGGCCGGAAATACGCGAGCCGATCGTTCCCGTAAAGACGAACTGGACCGCTACACAGGCGAACGACATTGCTGCGCCGGAGGAAATGGCCGACCTTCACATTGACCGGCAGCGCGAGATAATCCCGTCGATTGCCGAGATTATGCGAGAGGCAAATACTGGCGAGGTTGTGCGCAATGACGTTGGCGCCATCATCGCAATCGGCAAGCTGCATTTCAGCGACGGCACGAACAAGGAGCGCGCTTACACACGCGGGCCGGAAGGCAAGATCATCCGTTATGACGCGCCAATGCCGGTAGGCGCCATGCTTCACGCCAAGGAGAGGCTCACACGCGATCGCGGTCCTTCGCAGCGGACGCACATCTCGGACGGGCGGCTTGCCTCACTTATGGGAGTTGCGCACCGCGAACATGCGCCAGGGAATCGCACAAAGCGCACGGGCAAGTCATATAGCGCGATTGAGTCCAAAGCGATGCTTGCTGCGGCAATAGCAAACACGCCAAAGATGCCAGAGCCAGTTATTTGCCAGCCAGGTCTTGCGGCCGGATCCATCGGCGCATCCGACGCCTTCTTTGGCATGAAGAAGGGCAAGAAAGGCGAAAGCGGTGCAATCGGCTGGCAGGACGTTTGCTCCATGATGGTGGAGCGCGAGACGTGGGAGGCTACCGAGCGGTATCTGTCGGAGCGCGATGTTACGGCGCTAGATGCCGCGATGGACGCAGGCAGCGTGACCCACGTCGGCACATCCCTTGGCTATGGCGCGGAGTACTCGAGGAGGAAGGGCGGCATGCGAGCACTACTTGCTGCGAACGATAATCTACGGCTAGCAAAACGTGTTGCTGCTTAGGTCCACTTTCTGCGATCTCGTAACCCTATAAGGTGAAGGGGTGTTGTGCGTAGCGCAATTGCCCCACACACTTCCGCTTTTATGCGGACCCGGTTCCATGCTGCAGTTGGGTGCAGCCGCTGAGTCCGGGTAACTAAACCGCAATCAGTAGCCGTGACCCGCTTGCGGGATGTTGTGCCCTAGTCAGGTACAGCGGAGTGATTGCGGTCTGACATCACGGCGCGCCTCCTCCGCTGCCGTGATCGCCCGCCTCCTGTGTTAGCGTCGGAAACGGCGCGTGCGGTTGAGGCGGGCAATTGATTTCGCGACGACGGAGTGACCCACAGCGTGGTCGCCTGTCACCGCTATCGTAGCGCTTGACGCTGACGACGTTGCAAGGGGCGCGGTCTTGCGTCGCCTTTTTACAATGCGGGATAGAGCAGTCCGGTAGCTCGCATGGCTCATAACCATGAGGTCGTTGGTTCAAATCCAATTCCCGCAACCAATTTTGCGCACAGGTTGCAACTGCGGTGGCCTCATGAGCCGCAGGCGCAGATACCAATTCCCCGCTCGAGGCTATGGCCAACAGCGCCCTTATTGCTCCGGCAATAAGGATTGCCCGTGTAGCTCAGTAGGTAGAGCGCTTGCCTTGTAAGCAAGATGTCCGGAGTTCGAGTCTTCGCTAGGGCACCAATTACCCACTATTGCGCAAGCAATAGCATCCACCAAGAGGAGAGAAACATGAACGCCTTTGTATTGCCGGAGGGCTTTTCGTTAGACGATCGCCGCTCCGACTTCTCGCGACCACCCACATTCGAACCAGGCGACATCGTGTCCCTATTGGTAGGCGGTCCCGATCTGGTCGTGCTGTCCTACTGCGATGAATGCGGCGATGTAGCCGTGGCGTGGATTGATAGCGATGGCGACGTGCAGACAGAGGTGTTTCCTGAAGAGGTGCTGATCGATGTTTGATGCCGGCTCAGTCATCTAACGACACCACACCGCTGCGGCATGCTGCATCGAGGCCGTGGTTGCGGCTGTATAAGTCAGCGCGTTGGCTGCGCCTTCGTGACCATCAGCTATCGAAGCAGCCTCTATGTGAGTGGTGCCTGGAGAGTGAGACGGTAACAGAGGCCAACGAGGTGCATCACGTCACGCCACACAAGGGCGACCTTGAGAAGTTCTGGTCCGGACCATTCGTCAGCACGTGCAAGCCATGCCACGCTAGTCGCGGCCAGCTAGAGGACCACGGCAAGACGGTCGTGCGGTTCGGGCCTGATGGGTGGCCGATATAGGAATATATGCCGGGGGTACCTCGATCCTCGCAGGTCGCCAAAGCCCGGAA
>Ga0172380_10002799_pt1 | contig 25682 bp, 23 predicted proteins | sample Leawe162metaG_FD_119747 | JGI IMG/M metagenome (GOLD analysis project Ga0172380, IMG submission 119747) | Leachate microbial communities from a municipal landfill in Southern Ontario, Canada - Leachate well 162 metaG | ecosystem: Engineered > Solid waste > Landfill > Unclassified | place...
CCGGCCTTGGTGTAGACCTCCTCGCCCGCTACCGCAGCGGCCTTGAAGCCGCCTGCGACCGCGGCGCCGACCGAGGCCCGGTGGTCGGCGCCGGAAATGGCGATCTTGCTGATCTGGGCGGGCGCCAGCCCCGCCTCGGCCAGGGCTTGCTTGATCGCCGCGGCGACGGAATCCTCGAAGACGATCTTGCTCGTGAAGCGCTCGTCTCCCTGGCGCAGGAAGTCTTCGCCCTGGAGGCGCCAGCGGTCCATGGTGGTGCTGTACTCGCTGCGCAGATTGCGGATGGCGACGACGAAGTCGGGCCCGAGCAGCAAGGCCACCGCTCCGTCGCCCATATCGGGCTCGGCTTTGCTCCCGGCCTGGCTCTTGCGCTGATCGGCCACGGCGACCAGCACCCGCCGGGCGCCGGCGGCGACGGCGTTGAGGCCGGCCCGCAGCGCCTGGGTGCCGCCGCGCAGCGAGGAAGCGACGTCCATCGTGTCTATGCCGCTGCGCAGGTCGAGCGCCTCCGCGACGATCGCGGCGGCCTGCTTCTCGGCGTAAGGCAAGGTGGTCGATGCGAGTATGACCATGTCTATGGTCGCTCGATCGATGCCATCGAGGCACTGCTCGGCGGCCGCAACCGCCATGGTCACCACGTCCTCGTCATAGTTGGCCACGGAACGCTCGCCGCCCTTGGCACGGCCGCCCCACATGGCGGCGATCTCCGTCCGTGCGAGCCGGTAGCGGGGAATATGCACGCCTACTCTCTCGATGCCTGACACCATTGCCACCCCTTATCTGAATTCAAGAGCCGCCGACGCCAGGTCCGGTGTCGGCTTCCTTCCTCTAGCGGCGGTACTGGCCGAAATTCGGCTTGCGCTTCTCGAGAAAGGCGCTCGTGCCCTCGTGGAATTCCTCCGTGCCGTGAATGAAGGAGATCATCTGGTAGCCATGCAGCACCGAGGGCCAGCGTTGATCCGACTCGTGGTTCAAGGAGAGCTTGGCCACGGCCAGCGCCTGTGGGCTCATCCCGAGCAGGCGGTCGCACCATTCCCGCACGGCGGTTTCGAGTTCGGCATCGGGCACCACCTTGTTGATCCAGCCCATCGCCTCGGCCTCTTTTGCCGTGTAGCGCTGGCAGAGCATGACGATCTCCTTGGCACGCTTGTCGCCGACCATGCTGGGGAGCATCTGCGTGCCCCACCAGATCGGCACGCTGCCCATGGTCGGACCGACCTGGCCGAACTTGGATTCCTCGGTGGCAATGGTGAGGTCGCAGAGGATGTTCAGTTCGTTGCCGCCGCCTATGCACCAGCCGCGCACCGCGGCGATGGTCGGCTTGCCGCAGCTGCGCATCAGCATCGACAGATCGATCGATCTGCGGGAGAGACTGCGCGCTCCGGAGGAGTCGGACTCGTCTTCCATCTTCACATCGCCACCACTGCAGAAGGCCTTGCCACCGGCGCCGGTGAGGACGATGACGCCGACCTCACGATCGACCTCGGCCCGCTTGAAAGCGTCGATCAACTCGTCGAGTGTCCTCAGCGTGAAAGCATTGTGCACCTTCGGACGGTTGATGGTGATGGTGGCAACGCCTTTGTTGACTTCGTACAAGACATCCTGGTATTCCACGGAGACTCCTCCTTGCGATGGGTTGGGTGACGGCGGGATCTAACGGCCGGTGAAGACGGGCTTGCCTTTGTTGCGGAACGCTTCCAGGCCGATCTGGACATCCGCGGATTGCATGTGTTCGACGGCGATGCGCCGCTCGATGGCGAGGGCGGTGTTGAGGTCCACCTGCATGCCCAGGCGCACCGCTTCCTTGATGTTGCGGCTGGCGAGCGGGCTCTTCGCCGCCAGCAGTTCGGCCATTTCCCGGGCCTTGGACAATGCCTGTCCCGATGCGACCAGCGCGTTGACCAGGCCGAACTGCAGCGCCTCCGCGGGGGAGATCCAGGCGCCGCTCAACATCAGCCACTTGGCGCGCCGCTCGCCGACGAGCCGGGGCAGGCGCTGGGTGCCGCCGCCTCCCGGGAAGAGTCCAAAGTTGGCATGCTGGTCGCCGATTCTGGCGTCATCCTCGAGGACGACGAAATCGCAGACCTGGGTCAGTTCGAAGCCGCCAGCCAGGGCAAGACCCTGGACGGCGGCGATGGTGGGCTTGCCGCTGCTGGCGAACAAATCATAGGTGCTGTGCCATTCGGCCAGAAAGTCGGCGTAGCTGGCGGCACCGGTCAAGCGGCCGTCCACGTATTCCAGGTCGGCCCCGGCGCAGAAGGTCTTGCCATTGGCGCGCACGATCAGCACCCGCACCTGCTCGTCGGCCTCCACGGCCGCCATATGCTCGCGGAAGAGCCGCAGGCAGTCGCCATCGATGGCATTCATTTTTTCGGGTCGATTGAGGATCAGTTCGGCCACGGCGCCACGCCGCTCCAACAATACCTTGCCTTCTGCCATTTGCCTCTCCCATCTTGTTGGCCGTGCATGGGCGCTTAGCATCGCACCCGCTGGTTCCATTATACCTCTGCCAAGCCGTAGTCCCCCGCTGCGAGCACAGGCCCCATCCGCTCTGTCGCCGTTCGCGTGTGCCAGCGCTGCCTTGGTTTTCGGCCGTTCGCGCTCATGATAATATCGAGTCGCTTGAGGGCCTGGGGATTGCAGTGGAACTTGACGATACGCCGGTCAATGATCAACCGATAGAGGGACCGCCACGTGAGGCCGCAACCGTGGTGATGCTGCGCGACGCGGCCGACGATATCGAAGTCTTCATGGTCAAGCGCCACGGAAGTTCGGATGTGCTGGGCGGGGTCTACGTCTTCCCGGGTGGAAAGATGGATGGTGCCGACGCCGATCCGGACATTCTGCAGCGGCTCGGCGCACCGCTCGCGGCGCTGCATTCGGCTTTGGGCGAAGCGGAAATCGATGCGCTGACGGCGGCGGGGCTGTTTGTTGCCGCCTGCCGCGAGACTTTCGAAGAGGCGGGGATATTGCTGGCAGCGGACGCCAGCGCAAGGCACGTGGCCGAAGCCCAGAGGCGTGCGCGCGCCGGTGTCGCCTTCGGCGCGATCGTCGCCCAGCTCGGACTTGCTCTGAACTGGAACAGCGTCATTCCCTGGACGCGCTGGATCACGCCGCCCATCCCGTCGGATATGAAGAAGCGCTTCGATACGCGCTTCTTCCTCGCGGTCGCACCGAACGATCAAGAGGCGCGGCACGATGATCACGAAGCCACGGGGAGTTTCTGGCTGCGCCCGCGCGTCGTGCTGGAGCGCTACTGGGAAGATCGGATCACGCTGGCGCCGCCGCAAATCATGAGTCTGGTGGCGCTGGCGCGCCACACGCGCGTGGCCGATGTGGTAGCCGCTGCACGCGGCCTCAAGCCGCCGATAATTCAGCCTGAACCATTCATGTACGAGCAGCGAAGAGCGGTGGCATTCCCCGGCAACGCTTCACACCCCGTGTCCAAGCGCGCCATCGTCGGGCCATCCTTTCTCGTCTACCGGAACAAGCGTTACGAACCGGGCGAAGGCTTCGATGCTTTTTTTGCCTGAGGGGCTCGCCGCAGCAACGCGTGTCGACAACGGTGGTTTTTTTCGGCTAGACTAGTTCTCATTTAGCGGTACCCGTATCGAAGCGCTGGCGTTGCCCTGACGGCGCGCTGAGCGAGCGAGGAAAGGAGTTATAGTCTATGCGCTTTCAAGGCAAGGTCGCAGTAATTTCCGGGGCGTCGCGCGGCATCGGCATGGCGACGGCCCTACTCCTGGGCCGGGAAGGCGCCAGCGTGGTGGTCAATTACAAGAAGAATCAGGAGGCGGCGGAAGCGGTGGCCGCCCAGATCCAGGCCTCGGGCGGCAAGGCCATCGTCTTCCAGGCCGACGTCGCCGAGCAGGAGCAGATCGTCGCCATGTACCAAAAGGTCAGGGAGAGCTGGGGCAAGGTCGACATCGTGGTCGCCAACGCCGCAGCGGCGGCATCCAAGCCCTTGATGGCGATCAAGGACTACCATATGGACAAGACCTTCAAGCTCACCGTGCAGGGTTTCCTCTTTCTCACCCAGCAGGCGGTGCCGCTGATGGCCGAGGGCGGCCGGGTGATCGCCGTCTCCGGCTGGGACTCCTTCCGCGCCCTGGACGGGCACGGCGTGCTCGGCGCCGCCAAGGCGGCGATGGAATCCATGGTGCGCTATCTGGCGGTCGAACTCGGCCCACGAGGCATCAACGTCAACGGCGTCTGCCCGGGACCCATCGACACCCTCTCGGCGCGGATATACGCCAAGGAAACACAGCAGCAATGGGAGTTCTACGAGCGCACCTGGCTACCCTTCGTCCCCTCCGGTCGCTTCGGACGGCCCGAGGAGATTGCCGACATCATCGCCTTCCTGGCTTCACCAGCGTCCAGCTTGATCAACGGCCAGACCATCGTCGCCGATGGCGGGCTTACGCTGACGACCATTCCACGCACTTGATACGACAAAGGAGGAAACATCAGATGAAACCAACTTCGTTCTGGAATACCATCGTGGTGCTTGGTGTCGCGCTGTTGTCGGCGCTCGGGCCGGCTCAGAGCCAGGCGGCGGTGCAGGGCGTCACCGACAAGGAAATCCTGATCGCCGCCTTCGGCCCGCTGACTGGCCCTGCCAGCTGGATAGGACTGGGCACCCGCGACGGGTTTACGCTGGGGATCGAAGAGATCAACAAGGCAGGCGGCATCCACGGCCGGCAGCTCAAGCTGGTCTATGAAGACGATGGCTACCAGGTGGCTCGCGCGCAGACCGCGGCCAGGCGAATACTGACGGAAATCAAGCCCTTCCTGGTGTACACCGGCACCGGCAGCACCGTCTTCGTCTCCGTCGCCGACATGATGCGCGAGGCCGCGATTCCCGTCTATAACGGCTTCTCCGGCAGCGCCGCGGCGCGCAAGAATCCCGAGGTGCACAACCTCTTTCACGGCCAGGCGGTGTCCTCGACGGCCTACGTCGCAGACCTCGAAAGGCTGCTCGTTGAACTCAAGGTCAAGCGCGTCGCGGTCATGTACGACGTGGGCGAATGGGGCCGCTCGCTGTGCGAGCCGACGATCGAGTACTTGAAGAAACGCGGCTTGACGCCGCTCACCGTACAGAACTACAAGATCGGCGATACGGATTTCAGCGGCCAGCTGTTGCCGGTGCGCAATGCCAATGCGCAGGTCGTGGTCAATTGCGGGCACTTCCCCGAGGCCGCCATCATCCTCAAGCAGGCGCGCGAGATGGGCGTCAAGTCACTGTTCATCGGCGACGCCGCCCAGGCTAACCCCTCGGTCTGGGCGCGCGCCGGCAAGGCCGCGGACAACTGGATCTTCAACTGGTATTCCCCAGCCTTCCTGAGCGACGAGAGCGGACCCATGGTCGATTTCCGCGCCAAGTTCAAGGCCCGCTATCCCGACGCCCCGACCGGGCGTCCGAACCACGCCGATACCTTCTCCTACGGCGACGCCTATGTCATCGCCAAGGCGCTCAAGGATGCAGGCCCCAACCTGACGCCCGAGGCTTTCGAGGCCGCGATGAAGAAGATCAAGAACTTCCAGCCGACGCCGATCACCGCCGTGGCGAGCTTCGACAATCCGGGCAACGACGGCTTTCCCAAGACCGTCTGGGTACTGGTGCGCGATGGCAAGACCGCTGTGATGGGTGCGCCCCAGATCAAGTACGTCGCCGGCCTGGTCTCCGGACTGTAGTGGCTCCAGACGCCGCCCCCTTTGCTAGGGGGCGGCGCAGCTGGTTCAGATTCCCTTGCCGGCGGTGAACCCGCCATCGATGGGGTAGGTGGCGCCGGTGATGAAGCCGGCGTCATCGCTGGCCAGAAAGAGGATCAATTTGGCGATCTCTTCGGGTTCCGCCCAGCGGCCGGCGGGATGCGCTTGCTTCAATGAGTCGGCGGCTCCGGGTTGATCGAAGTAGGTCGCGGTCATCCCTGTTTTGACGAATCCTGGTGCGACCGCGGTTACTTGAATATTGTGGCGCGCCAGTTCCAGCGCCATCGCTTTGGTCAGACCGACAACCCCATGCTTGGAAGCGACGTATGCGGCGCGATTGGGCACGCCTACCAGACCCGCGGCAGAGGCGAGATTCACGATCTTGCCGCCTCTACCTTGAGCTATGAGCTGTCGAGCGACTGCCTGGCCGCACATGAAGGTGCCGATCAGGTTGACGCCGATCACTCGCTGCAGATCTTCGCTGGGCAACTCGAGAAAGGGCACTATTTCCCTCACGCCGGCACTGTTGACCAAGACGTCGATGCGGCCCAGCGCCTCCACGGCTTTGAGCACCAGCGCCTGGACCGACGCCGGATCAGCCACGTCGACTGCGATGGCGTGGGCCTTTCTGCCTGCCGCGCGCACTTCCTTGGCAGTCGTCTCGGCGCCTTCCAGCGACATATCGGCGACCGCCACATCGGCGCCTTCACGGGCGAACGCGTGGCAGGTGGCGCGACCGATCCCGCTCGCCCCTCCGGTTATCAGTACGCAGCTATTCTGGAAGCGCATTCTCGCTCTCCTTTTCTACGGACAGGTCCAGCGGCAATTCTAGATACTCTCGATAGATGAAATCACGATGGGCCAATAGTTCCGGCGTCATCGCGGCTTGGACCGGGCTCGCATCGCACCTGTACATCCGGCGCAAGCCTGGCGACAGCGCGCACAGCTCGTCCGGGAGCGGCTCGATGAGCGCGGCAAAGGCAGCCCAATAGACGTCCAGCGCCGAGAGCCGCTGCCCGATCATATAGCGGCTCCCGCTGGCATGCTGGCGCGAGAGCTGCGCAGCGAGTGCCCGCAGAACTTCTGCCGTCCGCGCTGGCGCTCGCTCGACCAGCTGCGTCGAGTAGCCATACTTGACCCCCAAGAGGCTGACCGCCTTGCGCGCATCTTCGCGAGCGTTCGGATTGGAGAGCGTCACATGAAACATCATCAGGCGGCGCGCCCATCCCAGACCGTTCTCGCCGCACAGCTCGTTGCTCAAGCCGAACATCGCAGCGCGCTCGTCTAGCGATTCCGGTATCAGAGCCGGCTCCGGCGCCAGGCGTTCGGCCAGGTAGAGCTGATCGTTCCACAGGCTGCGTGGCCGCTCGTCGTCGTACACCCAGACGGGTGCAGAGGTCTGAGCGGTCCACTTGGCCAGCGCTTGATCCTCGCTTCCAGTGCGCTGGCGCACCTTTATGTAGGGGATCTTCTTTATCCGCAGTATGCCCCTGGCCGCCTCGGTCCAAGGCCCAGGCACGCCGGGCGTGAGCACGACGCGCAAACCCCTCATGGCGATCGCCGCTTCCACTTCCACATATCGGGCCATCCGGCTTCTCCTTTGAACTGTCTTGCAGTGTCAGCGACGAGGCTCGCGGCTCCCTGGTCCATCCGCGCCGCGAGCGATCAGGCTCACGACCAGAAATTCCCGATTATCGATTCGACGAGCGCTCTCGTCACCGGATAGGGATGGGTCATGACCAGCGGTTCGCCGAGCGCTACCTCGACCACGCTGGATGCCGCGCAGATTTTGCCCCAGTCCGGCTCCACTGCCTTCCAGCGCAGCCGCTGCAGTTCGTCCAGAATGAGGGCCGGCGTAGCGCAAGGTTTGCCGCTCAACTGCGTCAGGGCATGGGCGAAGGTGTCCTGCAGCGCGGGAATGGTGCGCATTGCGCCCTCGACTGCGCCGCGCAAGGACGCAGCGTGGACGATCCCGTGCGGCAGGCCGGTCAGCCCTCCCACCGCGTGGCCGATGGCGTGCACGACCCCGCCTCCTGCGAGGCCCAGCGCTCTGCCGGTGAGCAACGATCCCGCAAGCAGTTCCCGCGCCTGGTCCGGATTCAAGCGCTCGGCGGGCTGTGGGTCTCGCGGTGCTGCCCCGAGCAGGCGCAGTCCCTCGAACGCCCAGGCGTCGCTGAGCCAGGATCGCCTCTTGCAATAGAGCGCCTCGATGCCTCTGGCCACGGCGCTCAACCAGGAGGGATACCAGATCTGCGGCGGAGCCTGCGCGACCAGGGCGGGGCAGTAGACGGCGACCGACGGAATCAGCGCCGGTTGACTGAACAAAAGCTTGGTCTGCTCCACCCGCATACCCGCACCGGGGCTGATCTCGCTCGCCGATCCTGCCGTCGTCGGCACCGCGAGGACCGCCGGCAGCGACGCGACCAGCTCGGCGGGCAACGGATTCAGGACCAGTTGCTGCGGCGGCGTGAATTCGAGCGCATAGCGCGTGATATCGCCGACGACCGACGCGAGTGCGATCAGCTTGGCGGCATCGATGATGCTCCCGCCGCCGACTCCGACGATGGACTTCACCCCCGTTCGACGCGCCAAGTCCCCAGCCGTGTCGATCTCCTCCTGCGGTGTGTGCGGAGAAATGCGTCCGAGATCGACGAGCGAATGACCACGCTCGCGCAAGGTCGAGACCAGCGCCAGCGCAGAGGGGAACGATCCATGGACCACGCCGACGCTCGCTCCCGGAGCAAGGACGGTGGAGAGCGTAGCCGCTGCATCGGCGGCTATGATCAGCCGGGTCGGCCCGAGTACCTGCGCATCGAAGTCGTAGCCGACCGTGTGTCTCAATTCCCGCCCCTGGCCAGCACCCGTTTCTGCAGCCAGTCGGCGATCACCTGCAGCGAACGCTTGCGCGGCTCGCCCGAGTACACCTCGTGATGCCCGATGCCCTCCAGGACCAGCATCTCTCCGCCCGTCGCTTCCACCGCACGCTCCGCATAGGCGATAGGCATCAACAGGTCGCGGCCACAATGGATGAACAGCGCTGGCCTGCCGCGCAGCTTGTGCGCCTGCGCGAGCGGCTCGTATTCGACGATCAGTTCGGCGCTGACCACGTCGAGTTGGAATGCCAGTTCGGGATGTGCTTCCAGCGTCGCCCTGTTGTATTCGGCCGCTTCCGGATCGCGCGGCATGATCCAATCGGGGTGAACCTTGCGCGAGGCGCCGCTGCGGACGCGCTCCTTGCGGTCCTGAGCGATCGCCTCTTTGAATTCCACCCACTGCCAATTCGGTCGCAGGTCGCGCATCCACTGCTCGCCGCTGGAGAACAGCGCGATGTCCACCATGCCCGCCACCCGCTCGTCGCGGCTCGCTGCATCGACCGCGATGGCGCCACCGAAGCTGATGCCCCAGAGGACGATAGGGACGCCGGGAATTTCTTCGGCCAGCCATGTTACGGCGGCGATCGCGTCTCTGACTTCCCGGGTCGGGTCGAGTCGCTCGCGCGGACCTTCGGAGACGCCGAATCCGCTGTAATCGAACGCCAGCAGAGCCACGTCGGCAAGGTCGAGGAGGCCCGGTGCCAGGTCCGGTACGATGCGCTCTTTCGTCGCACCGTAGCCGTGACAGAACACGATCGCAGCTTTGGGACTACCACTCTTGCGCCGGTACAAATCGCCCGCAATTCGATAGCCGTCGTCTTGATAGAAGAACACTTCCTTTGCACTATGCGCCATCGCTGGGTCTCCGGTGTCATGTGTCGAGATGTGCTGCAAACTTTGGACAAGCCGCCGGTTCGACGGGCACGGCTCCAAAGTATAGATAGATGTTGACTGATTGGAAAGTCCGAACTAAAGTCCAGCGCAGGACGACAGGTTTAGTGCCCGAGCGCTTGCCACAGCAGGGTCAGCGTATAGCCGGGCAGATCGATGCGGGACTTACCACAGGGAGGCTGCATGAAGTACGTGAGAAAAGTATTGAATTCCGCTGCAATGTCGATGGCCACGTTCGCGGCAGCCTTGATGCTCGTTTCAGCGGTCGCCTCAGCTCAGGGAAAGACGCCGGTGCAGGGCGTCACCGACAAGGAAATCCTCATCGCCGGCTTCGGCCCGATGACCGGTCCGGCCAGTTGGGCGGGACTGGGGAACCGCGACGGGTTTACGCTCGCCATCGAAGAGATCAACAAGGCGGGCGGCATCAACGGCCGGCAGATCAAGTTCGTCTTCGAAGACGATGCCTCGCAGGTGGCCCGGGCCCAGACCGTCATCCGGCGCATCCTGACCGAGATCAAGCCCTTCATGGTGTTCTCGGGCACCAACAGCGTCGTCTTCACCTCGGTGGCCGACACGCTGCGCGAGGCGAAGATCCCCGTCTACAACGGATTTTCCGGCAGCGTCGCGGCGCGCAAGAAGCCTGAGGCTCCCTACCTCTTTCACGGTCAGGCGGTGCCGTCGACCGCCTACGTGGTAGACCTCGAAAAGCTCCTGACCGAGATTGGCGCGAAGCGCGTGGCGATCCTGCACGACCTGCACGAATGGGGCCGTTCGCTGTGCGAGCCCTCGATCGAAATGCTGAAGAAGAAGGGCACCCCGGCTGTCGTGGTGCAGACCTACAAGTTCGGCGATACCGACTTCAGCGGTCAACTCGTGGCGATCCGCAACGCCAATCCGCAGGTCGTGATCAACTGCGGGTCCTATCCCGAGGCGGCCATCATTCTCAAGCAGGCGCGCGAGATCGGCGTCAAGTCGCTGTTCATAGGCGATGCTGCCCAGGCCAATGCCTCCGTCTGGGCGCGCGCCGGCAAGGGCGCCGACAATTTCATCTTCAACTGGTTCTCACCGGCCTTCCTGAGCGACGAGACCGGTCCCATGGTCCCCTTCCGCGCCAAATACAAGGCCCGTTATCCCGATGCTCCGGCCGGGCGCCCGAACCACGGCGACGCCTTTGCCTACGGTGACGCTTACATCATCGCCAAGGCGCTCAAGGATGCAGGCCCCGACCTGACACCGGACAGCTTCGCCGCCGCGCTGAAGAACATCAAGAATTTTCAGCCCACCCCGATCACCGGCTTCGGCAACTTCGACAATCCGGGTCACGAGGGCTTCCTGAAATCGGTATGGATACTCGTCCAGGATGGCAAAACCCAGGTCATCGGCGCGCCTCAGTTGAAGACCATCGCCGGCATGGTCGGCGCGCTGTAGAATCCGGCATCGCCTCCCGGACTGCCGGGAGGCGGCGCTCTTCTCAATCAACTATGCTGAAGACGTGACGATCATTCAATTGCTGGTGAATGCCCTCACCCTGGGCTCGATCTATGCCTTGGCAGCGGTGGGGCTGGTCCTGGTGTTCAAGGCCTCGGACTTGATCAATTTCGGCCAGGGCAGCCTAGTCATGGCCGGCGCATACGTCGGGCTGGTGTTTCTGCTGTCCGGCATGCCATTGTGGGCGGTTCTTATCGTAGGACCGGTCGCCGGTGGCGTCATGGGTTATCTGCTCGACCTATTGATTTTCCGCCGCCTGTCCAAGGCCTCGGCCTGGGTCTTCGTGGTCGCCTCCCTGGGCGTCGGCGGATTGTTGCACGAGCTTGCCAACGCCATATTCCAGTCCAACCTGCATCCCTTCCCGCCCCTGCTGAGCACGGAACCGCAGCAATGGCTCGGCATCTACTTCACCGCGCAGAATCTCTGGGTGCCGGCGGCGACACTCGGCGTCGTCGCCTGCCTCTTTCTCTTCTTCGAGTATTCGAAGGTCGGCAAGGCGATGCAGGCCGTGGCACAGAACCGTACCGGGGCGCAGATCGTCGGCATCAACCTGCGCGGAATACTCGCGCTGACCTGGGCCATGAGCGCCGGCATCAGCACCCTGGCCGGTCTCCTCGTCGCGCCGCAGGTAGGGATTTCGCCGGAGATGGAACTGCTCGGCGTCAAGGGCTTCGTCGCAGCGGCGCTCGGCGGACTGAATAGCCTGAGCGGGGCTCTGATCGGCGGACTGCTGGTCGCCTTCATCGAAGGTCTGACCAACACCTACGTGACCACCGCGTTCAAGGACGTCATCGTCTTCGGCATCCTCCTGGCCGCCATGTGGATAAAGCCCACCGGTCTTTTTGGAAGCGCCATGACCAAACGGGTTTAGGGGAGCGGCACGGTGAGTTCACGTTGGGGAAACAAGGCTTGGCCTTGGTCAGTTGCGTTGGTGCTGCTTGTCGGGCTGATCCTGCTGCCGCTGGGACTACCCCAGTTTCGGCTCTACATGGTCACCCTGGCGCTGGTCTATACGATCGTCGCGGTCGGTCTGAATATCGTCATGGGTTACGCCGGGCAGATTTCGATCGCGCATGCGGCGTTCATGGGTGTGGGCGCCTACACGACGGCGCTGCTGATGTCGCTGCTGCATTGGCATGTGCTGCCCTCGCTGCTGGCCGCGGTCGTTCTCGTCACGCTGATCGGCTTCCTGGTCGGCATCCCCGCCCTGCGCGTGCGCGGGCACTACCTGGCACTGGCAACCTTCGCCTTTCAGATGATCGCCGAGACGGTGATCGCCAACTGGACGGGGCTCACCCATGGCCCGAACGGCGTCAAGGTGCCGACCGCGGTGCTCGGGCCGTGGACCCTGAAGGAATTGCCGCTCTACTATTTCGTCCTGCTGTTCGCCGTTGCCACCTTCCTCTTTTCCTGGAACCTGCTCCGCTCCCGGCTGGGTCGGGCCTTGATCGCGGTGCGCGACCACGAGGTCGCGGCGCAGGTGATGGGCGTCAACCTGACCTGGTACAAGATGCTGGCCTTCGGCATCAGCGCCGCCTATGCCGCTCTCGCCGGAGGCCTGTTCGCCATCACCGTGTCCTTTCTCGATCCGCTCGCCTTCACCTTCTGGGAGTCGATCAAGCACCTGATCATGGTGATACTCGGCGGCCTGGGGACGGTCGTCGGTCCGGTCATCGGCGCCGTGCTGATCTCCAGTGCGCCGGAGCTGCTGCGCGGTTTTCGCGAGCACTCCCTGCTCGCCTACTACGCCGTGCTCATCGTGCTGCTGATCTTCATTCCTGGCGGGCTGCTCTCAGGCATTCGGCGACTGGCGGGTATCCTGGCGCCGGCCTGGATCGGCAAGTCCGGCAGCGCTGTGAACCCGACGCCGGCCAATAGGGTCAAGCGGCTGCTCCAGGGCTACGCCCGCCCCGCCTCCAACGAGACGCTGCTGGAGGTGTCCAACATAGCAATCCACTTCGGCGGCATCGCCGCGCTGGAGGGCGCATCCTTCTCGGTCGCTCCGGGACAGATCAAGGGCTTGATCGGTCCCAATGGCGCCGGCAAGACCACGCTCTTCAACGTCCTGACCCGGGTCTACCAGCCCAGCGCGGGCAAGCTGCTGTTCAGCGGCGATGACCTGCTCGGGGTTGCGCCGCACAACATCGTGACGCTGGGGATTTCGCGCACCTTCCAGAACGTCGAGATGTTCAGCACCATGACCGTGCTGGAGAACGTGCTGGTCGGCATGCACCATACCCTGCACGCGGGGCTGCTCGCCAGCGGACTGTCGCTTCCGTCGCAGCGGCGCGAGGAGCGCGAGGCGATGCGGCGGGCGCGCGAGATCCTCGAGTTTCTCGATCTCGACGGGGTGGCGGGGGCGATGGCGAGCGAACTGCCCCTGGGCATACAGCGCGCGGTGGCGCTGGCGCGGGCGCTCGCGGCCAACCCGGTGCTGCTGCTGCTGGATGAACCGGCCTCTGGTCTCAGTCACGCCGAGGCCGGCCGCCTGATGGCCAACGTGCGCGCGATTCGCGACGCCGGCATCACCGTGCTGCTGATCGAGCACGACATGCGCTTCGTCATGGGGCTGTGCGAATCGATCACGGTCTTGGACCGGGGCGAGGTGATCTGCACCGGAACCCCGGCCGAGGTCAGCTCGAATCCGCGCGTGGTCGAGGCCTACCTCGGCAAGGAGGAGGTGAGCCATGCTGGAGATTAAGGATCTCTACGTCGGCTACGGCAAGATCGTTGCGGTCCAGGGCCTGACCATCAGCGTGCCGTCCGGCAGCATCGTCGCCCTGCTCGGCCCCAACGGCGCCGGCAAGACCACCTCGGTGCGCGCCATCTTCGGCCTGCTCGCCAGCAGCAGCGGCTCCATCGAGTTTCGCGGAACTCGCATCAACGGCCTGTCGACCGACCGCGTCATCAAGAAGGGCATGGGCCTGGTGCCGCAGGGGCGGGAACTGTTTCCCGGCCTCTCGGTGCTGGACAACCTGCTCCTGGGGGCCTACACGGTCAGCGACAAGCAGCAGATCCTCGGCGCACTCGACCGCGTCTTCCACTACTTCCCGCGCCTGAGCGAGCGGCGCAAACAGGCCGCCGGCAGCCTCTCCGGCGGCGAGCAGCAGATGCTGGCACTGGGCCGGGCGCTGATGGCCAGTCCGACCATGCTGGTGCTCGACGAGCCTTCGATCGGTCTGGGGCCGATGGTGATACAGGCGGTGTTCGAGATCATTGCGCGCATCGCCAGGGAGCAGAACGTCAGCATCCTGATGGCGGAGCAGAACGCCCGCCAGGCGCTGCGCATCGCCCACTACGCCTACGTGATCGAGGTCGGCCGCCAGGTGGCGCAAGGCACGCCGGAGAAGCTGATGGAGGACGACGCCATCCGTTCCGCCTATCTCGGGACGGAGGCCGCCCCCGTTTCAACGTGAATGCAAAGACATGGGTTGGAGTTGGCTATGAATAGCGGGCAACGCAAGTACGACAAGGTGACGCATCCCCTGGACGTGTACACGCCCGAGGAGATACGCGCCTTCAAGCAGGGCGGCTACTGGGTGGACAAGCGCCTGGTCGACTATCTCGAATTCAACGCGCGGACCTACCCAACCAAGGTGGCGGTGGTCGACCGCGACCGGCGTGTCACCTGGGCCGAGCTCAACGCGCGGGCCAACCGCATCGCCGCCGGCCTGATCGCCCTGGGCCTGGCGCCGGGAGACTTCGTCGGCATCCAGCTCCCCAACTGGGTCGAGTTTCTCGACGTCTTGCTCGCCTTGCAGAAGGCCGGTCTGCGCGCGGTGATCATGCAGACCATCTATCGTGCCCGCGACGTCGTGTACATGCTCAACAAGTGCCGGGCGAGAGCCATCGTCATTCCCGACCAGTTCCGCGGCTTCGACCATATCGCCATGCTGGAGCAGGCCCGCGGCGACATACCGACGCTCGCCCACGCGATCGTGGTCGGCCAGCCCGGCGTGGGGATGCACTCCTTGGCCAGCCTGATGCAGCATCCAGACGCAGGCGACGCGGCTTTCAAGGGCTTGCTCGCCGATCCGGACACCATCTTCAAGGTCTGCTTCACCTCCGGGACCACGGGGCTGCCCAAGGGCGTGGTGCACACCCACAACACCGATATGGTCCCCCCACTGCTCACCGCGCGGTCGGTGGGGCTGGACCGGGACACCGTGTTCTGGATGCCCAGCCCCATCGCCCATACCACCGGTCTGCTGTTCGGCGTCTACGACGCAGTTATCTGCGGCGGCACCCTGGTGCTGCAGGACGTCTGGGATCCCGAACTCGCCCTGCAACTGATCAGCCGCGAGCGCGCGGTGTTCACCGTCAGCGCGACGCCGTTCATCGCCGCCATGCTCGACGTGCCGAATCTGCACAAGTACGACTTGAGTTCCTTCAAGTATTTCCTCTCCGGCGGCGCGCCGATACCCCCGGCTCTCGTCAATCGCGCCAAGGAGGAGATGGGTTGTCTGCTGCTGCGCGTCTTCGGACAGTCGGAGGCGCCGATACATACGCTCAACTTCCCGCAGGATCCGTGGGACAAGATCACCTCGCGCGACGGCCGCCCGCTCGAAGGCTGCAAGGTCCGCATCGTCGACCTAGAGCGCAAGCGCGAATTGCCGCGGGGGGAGATCGGCGAGTACGCCACCTGGGGTCCCCACGTCTTTCTCGGCTACTTCGAGGACCCGGAATTGACCCGCGCTGCCAAGGACGACGAGGGCTGGTACTACAGCGGCGACCTGTGCACCATGGACGAGCAGGACTACATCCTGTACGTCGACCGGATCAAGGACATCATCAACCGCGGTGGCGTCAAGATCAGCGCCGTGGAGGTGGAGAGCATGGTCATGGAGCATCCGGCGGTGGCCAAGGCTTCAGTGGTCGCCATGCCCGACGCCAAGATGGTGGAGAAGGGATGTGCCTTCGTCATGCTCAAGCCGGGGGCGACGCTGACGCTGCCCGATCTGGCCAGCTTCCTGGAGGCCAAGGGCGTGACCCGCCAGAAGTGGCCCGAGCGGCTGGAGGTCGTGACGGAACTGCCGATGACGCCCACCGGCAAGATCCAGAAGAACCTGTTGCGCGACCGCATACGCGACGAGCTCGCCCAGGGCAAGGCTTGATGAACAGACTGTTTCCAACAGAGGACCTGGCCCATGGCTACGCTTGATTCCATCCCCGCGCTGCTCGAGCGCTTCCGGCAACCGGCCTGCGAGGGTGAAGACAAGGTCATGTCCTTGGGCGAGGCGATCCGCCGCTTCGTCAAGCCGGAGATGACCATACACGTCGGTTACTCGGACGCCCGGCCCAACGCCGCAATGATGGAAATGGTGCGCCAGTTCGCCGGCAAGGATCCCCGCTTCACCATCACCACCGCTGGCCTCATCAGCGTGCAGCATTCGCTGATCGCCAAGGGCATGATCAGTTGCCTGCACTACGCCTTCGCCGGAGAGAACTACCCTTCGCCCTCACCGAGCCCCATCCTGCAGGCGGCGATCCGCTCTGGCGCGGTGCGGATCGAGCATTGGTCGCTGTGGTCGCTGATCGCCCGCCTGGTGGCCGGGGCCCTGGGCGTGCCCTTCTTCCCTACCCACTCCCTGCGCGGCACCGACATGGAGAGAGAGCACCTGGGCAAGAGCTTCGCCCTGGTGCCCGATCCCTTCCACCCGGGTGAGAGCATCGGCGCGGTGGCCGCACTGCGGCCGGACGTCGTGCTGATGCAGGCGGTGGCCGCCGATCCCTACGGCAACGTCGTCATGTCCGCTCCCTACGGCGAAACCTTCTGGGGCGCGCTGGCGGCCAAGGTGGGCGTGATCGCCTGCGTCGAGCGCGTGGTCGACACCAAGTTGCTCCAGGCGCACAACGGCCTGGTGAAGATCCCCGGCCACACGGTGAAGGCCGTCTGCCACGTGCCTCTGGGCTCGCACCCCTACGGTCTCTACAACCCGGGGCTGCCGGGGGTTTCGGGCTACGTCGAGGATTACGACTTCATCGTCGCGCTGCAGGAGACATGCCGCAAGCCCGAGCGTTTCCAGCAGTGGATAGACGAGTGGATACTGGGTACGGCCGACCACCGCGCCTATCTCGCCAAGCTGGGCGAGGAGCGGGTGTTCGCGCTGCTGGGCAAGGGTCAGGAGACGGCCTGGCAGCTGGAGGCCGCGCCCGAATGGCTGGCGATGGCCGACCCGGCCTTCAACGAGGAGGAGATGATGGTCGTCGCCTCGGCGCGCAAGATGGTGGAGCGAATTCGCAAGGCGGAACTGCGCACCGTGCTGGCCGGGGTCGGCTACTCCAATCTGGCGGCGTGGCTCGCATGCACGGTGCTCAAGGACGAGGGCTACGATGTGGACTTGATGGCCGAGCTCGGCATGTTCGGCTACTCGCCCAAGCCGGGCGAGCCCTTCCTGTTCGCCAATCGCAACCTGCCTACCTGCAAGATGATGACCGACGTCATGGGCGTGCTCGGCACGCTGGCCAGCGGTGCCGCCAACGTGGCGATGGGCGCCGTCGGTGCGGCGGAGATCGACAAGGACGGCAACGTCAATTCGACCTACACCGCCGATGGCACCTTCCTCGTCGGCTCGGGCGGGGCCAACGACATCGCTTCGGCGGCGCAGGAGATCTTCATCACGCTCAAGCATTCCAAGCGCCGCCTGGTGGACAAGGTGCCTTACATCACCAGCCCCGGGGCACGCGTCAAGACGATCGTCACGACGCTGGCGATCTTCGAGCGCGACGAGCAAGGCTTCATCCTCACCGGCTACCTGCCGGCGGCGGGTTCCACGGAACAGGAGGCGGTGGCGAACATCCAGGCCGGCTGCTCCTGGCCGGTGCGGGTCGCGGCGAAGCTGACCGCCGAGGCGCCGGCGACGCCCGAGGAGTTGCAGCTGATACGCCTGTTCGATCCGAGGCGAACCTTCCTCGGGCCCGATCCTCGAGCAAGCTAGGTTCTGCTTCGCCGCCGGGCCGCCCCAGTCACCCCCTTGCCCGGCAAGGGGGCCGGGGGGAATGCCACTATCTAGCGCGGCGGCATGCGGATGGCGCCGTCGAGCCGGATCGTCTCGCCGTTCAACAAGGGATTGTCGACGATCTGCATGGCCAGCATCGCGAACTCATCCGGCTTGCCCATGCGGGACGGATGCGGCACCGATCTGTGCAGCGAGTCCCTGACCGCTTGCGGCAGGCGCGCCAGCATCGGCGTGTCGATGATGCCGGGCGCGATGGTGCACACGCGGATCAACTTGCTGGCGAGGTCGCGCGCGGCGACGATGGTCATGCCGACGACGCCGGCCTTGGCTGAGGCGTAGGGAATCTGACCGATCTGCCCTTCGTAGGCAGCCACCGAGGCGGTCAGGATGCAGACGCCGCGCTCGCCTTCGATCGGTTCGTTCCTGGCCATGCGCACTGCCGCCAGGCGCAGCGCGTTGAAGGTCCCGGTCAGATTGACGCGCACCACCATCTCGTAGTGTTCCAGCGAGCCGGGACTGCCATCCTTTTCGACCAGACGCACCGCGCCGCCGCCGCCGCGGCCGGCGCAGTTGACCATGACGCGCAGCGGTCCCAGCGCCGTGGCGGCATCGTAGGCTGCATTCATCTGCGCCACGTCGGTCACATCGGCCGGCACGAAACGCACAGCAGCGCCCAGCTCGCGCGCCACCGCTTCTCCATCGGAAGCGGCAAGGTCGGCGATCACCACCTTCGCCCCTTGCCCGACCAGGCGCTTGACGGTGGCCAGGCCCATGCCCGAGGCGCCGCCGGTGACGACTGCAGACGCGTTGTCTATTCTCATCGTTCCTCTCCGCTATCGATGCGCCGCCGCGCGGCCGCGCTAGGCTGCCTCTAGCGCTGCCCGTGCCAATCCTTGTCCGAGAGCAGGGCGACGCAGGATACCGAGCCCGGGCCGCCGAGCGTGTGCGATAAGCCCAGCACGGGGTCCTTGACCTGCCGCTTGCCGGCCTGGCCACGGATCTGCTCCACCACGTCGACCATCACCCGTGCGCCGGTGGCGCCGATGGGATGGCCGCAGGACTGCAGACCGCCGCTGGTGTTGAAGGGGTTGGCGCCGTCCAGGCTGGCGCGACCGTCGAGCACGAAGCGGCAGCCTTCGCCCTTGGCGCAGAATCCCAGGTCCTCGTAATTGATCACCTCGGTGATGGTGAAGCAGTCGTGAACCTCGGCCACCCTGATCTCGGCGGCGGGATTGCGCACACCGGCGACGGCATAGGCTCTCTGCGCCGCGGCCCGGGTGGCGGAGAAGCCGAGGAAGTCGTTGTTGGTGTCGAACTGGGCGCTGAAGTAGCCCGTGGTGGTCGCCAGTTCGAGCGCCTGGATCACCACGTAGTCGTGCGGCCGCAGCGCTCGGGCCCGGTCCATGCTGCACAGGATCATGGCCGCCGCGCCGTCGGTGGTCGGGCAGCAGTCGAGGAGCCGCAGCGCGCCGGAGATCGAAGGCGCGCGGAGCACCTCCTCGGCGCTGATCGCCTTCTGGAAATGCGCCAGCGGGTTGAGCGAGCCGTTGTAGTGGTTCTTGATCGCCACCGCCGTCATCGCTTCGCGCGGATCGGCGAAGACGTGCTTGTAGCGGTTGGCGATCAGCCCGAACATGCCGGGGGCCGTCCGTCCCTTGGCATAGACCGGATGGCCGCGCTCGACGTGCTGGGCGAGCAGGCTCTGGCGCGGTCCCACGTCGCGCATCTTCTCGGCGCCGACCACCAGTGCGATGTCGCACTCGCCGGCGGCGATCGCCATGGCGGCGTGGCGAGCCGCATCCATGCCCGTGGCGCAGTAGTTGGCGACGCGCGAGACCGGCCGCGGATAGAGTCCCAGCGGCTCGGCCAGCGAGGTGCCGGCGTTGCCCTCATCGGAATAGGTATAGGCGAAGGCGGTGCCCAGCCAGGCCGCACCGACCTCGTCTGGTGTTATGCCGGCGTCTGCGTAGGCGAGGTAAGCTGCGTCGACCACCATGTCGGAATATCGCTGGTCGAAATTCTCGCCGAACTTCGTCTTGCCGACACCGATGATCGCAACCTGACCGCTGATAGGCATCTCGTCTTCCTTCTCAAGGCTGGGACACTGCGGATAGCACGGGCTCCTCGGTTGGCTGACTTCGATCACACAATCTATACTGCTAGCCATGCCGAGAGCAATGAAGATTATAAGGCCTACCAACCATGACGCAAAAAGCCCGCGCCACGATCGCTCTGGTTGCACTGACGCTGATGTGGGGTTATTCCTGGGTCACCTCCAAGCTGGCTCTGCACTATGTCGCGCCGGCAGCTTTCGCTGCACATCGTTCCTGCATCGCCGCCTTCACGCTGCTCGCGGTGCTGCTCATGGCGCGGCGCCCCCTGCGTTCGCCGCTGCGCTGGGAGCTTGCATTGAACGGCTTGCTGCAGACCGGCCTGACGCTCGGCCTGCAAATCTGGGCGCTGGTCGAGGGCGGTGCCGGCAAGACCTCGGTGCTCGTATTCACCGCCCCGATCTGGACCCTGCTCATCGCCTGGCCCTTGCTCGGCGAGCGGGTACGGGGCAGTCAGTGGCTGGCAGCGGCAACGACGCTGACCGGATTGTTCTTGATCATCGCCCCGTGGAACCTCGACGTCAGCCCGATGGCGAAGATCCTTGGCGTCGGGTCGGCGGTCGCTTTTGCCGTGAGCGCCATCGTCATCAGGCGCGTCGGCCAGGAAGGCGGAGAGATGATGAGCTTCAATGTCTGGTCGATGGTGATCGGTGCGCTGTTCCTCAGCGCGGTGGCGACGCTGGTGTCCGAGCCTGCGACGCGCTGGACAGGCGAGTATGTCGGTCTGCTGGTGTTTACGGCCGTGTTCAGCACCGCCCTGGGCTCGCTACTCTGGGTCTATGTCCTGAAACGACTTCCGGCTTGGGAAGCGAGCCTGTCGGTGCTGGGCGTGCCCGCCGTGGGCCTGGTCTCCTCGCATCTGCAACTCGGCGAGACCTCGACCGGCTTCGAAATGGCCGGTGTGCTGCTGATCGGCACGGGTCTCGCGCTGCTGTCGATCTACAACTGGCGGCAGCAGCGCCGAGGTCCGGACTGACGCCGATCGCCGCAAGTGAAACGGTCAGGACGACTGGTGGCGCCCAATTGGCGCTTGCAAACTCCATATCGGACGGGCTCGTCGCTTCGCTAACCTCGACGCTACCCTCTATACTGCTTACCTTCCCAGCACACGCGGACCCATCAGTCAGCCTATCACCATGTCCCCAGCTCGCCGCGCCACAATCGCCCTGGTCCTACTGTCTCTGATCTGGGGCTACGCCTGGGTCACCTCCAAGATGGCATTGGAATATGCATCACCGTTCGCTTTCTCGTCGCATCGCGCCAGCCTCGCCGCGGTCGCGCTGCTCGCGGCGCTGCTCATCGCGCGGCGCCCGCTGCTTCCGCGCCTGCCCTTGCACGTCGCAGCCAACGGCGTGTTGCAGATCGGCGGCTGCCTTGGCCTGCAAACCTGGGCGCTGGTCGAGGGCGGTCCGGGAAAGACCTCGGTGCTCACCTTTACTGCCCCGATTTGGACCCTGCTCCTGGCTTGGCCGCTGCTCGGAGAGCGGGTGAGGGGGAGTCAGTGGCTGGCCGCGGCAGCGACGCTGACGGGGCTGGTATTGATCATCGCTCCGTGGCATCTCGAAGTCAGTCCCTTGGCGAAGATCATCGGTGTGGCTTCCGCGGTAGCCTGGGCCGGGAGCACCATCATCGTCAAGCGCGCCAGCCAACAGGGCGAAGACATGATGAATTTCAACGCCTGGTCGATGGCGGCCGGTGCGCTGTTCCTCCTTGCAGTCGCGGCGGTGGTTCCCGAGCCGGCAACGCGGTGGACGATCGAATACGCCGGCCTGCTGGCTTTCGTCGCGCTGTGCAGCACCGCCTTCGGCTGGGTGCTCTGGGTCTATGTCCTGAGCCGGATTCCGGCCTGGGAAGCGAGCTTGTCGGTGCTGGGCGTCCCGGTCGTGGCGCTGGTCTCCTCGCGACTGCAACTCGGTGAGACCTATACCGGCGCCGAACTGGCCGGCATGCTGCTGATCGGCGCCGGTCTTGGGCTGCTGTCGTACTACAACTGGCGACAGCAGCGCGGTGTGGTCTAAAGCAGCCTGCCAGCACCCGCTGACTTGCTCCTGCCCAGGCTGATCAAGGCGTGCGCACCCCGGCGATGAAGGCGCCGATCAGGGCGCGCGTCTCGGGGTTGGTCTGCAGCGCACGCGATGTTTCCAGTTCATCCATGTAGCCGCCGCGACCGGGGTCTGCCGCGGAATTCACGCACAGCTTGGCGGCCCTGAGCGCGGCCTCAGGCAGGGCGGCGATCCGCTTGGCGATGTCCGCCGCGCGTTGCTGGATCTCCGCGCGCGGAACGGCCCACTGCACGATACCGAGTTTTTCGGCGGTGGCGCCGTCGATCACTTCAGCGCCGAGGATGAGGCGGCTGGACAGACCGCGGCCGACGAGCCGGGTCAGCCGCTGGGTTCCGCCGGCACCGGGAATCAGGCCGAGCTTCACTTCGGTGAAACCGATCTTCGTCTCGATCGCGGCGACGCGCAGGTCGCAGGAGAGCGCCAGTTCCAGGCCGCCGCCGAGCGCCGCGCCGCCGATTTCGGCGAGCGTCACCTGCGGTAGCGCCTCGATGCGCGCAAAGACTCTCTGTATCGAGGCGACGTAGGCGTAAGCCCGGTCGGCGCAATCGGCAGCCTCGAAGCGGGCCCCCATCTCCTTGAGGTCGCCGCCGGCGCAGAACACCTTCTGGTCAGAGCGTATATGCAACACCTTCCAGTCGCTGCGCGCCTCGAGGCGCTCGACCTGTTGCGACAGGCCGGCGACCCAGGCATCGCTCAGCGAGTTGACCGGCGGGGAACTCAAGGTCAGGGTGGCGATCTGGTTGGAGACGGTTGTGGTAAACATCGGTTGTCCTCTATGACGGGTTTGGTGGACGGGATTATAGGGAATGCGCAGTCGAACGGCAGCAGATTGCCATCCCCAGACAAAGCCGGCCGCGCATGAGTTGCGAGCGATCGTCCCGGGTATTGACTTCATCTACGGCCGCCAATAGTATCCAAGCAGAATATCATCTCTGGAGGCGGGATCATGGATATGCGGCCCGGCGGGATATGGCGTCTCATCATCGCACTCGCTGCCGTCGCGCTGCTGCTCCCGGCACCATGGGCGTCACGAGACGCAGCAGCCCAGGCCGCAACAGGTCAGCCATACAAGATAGGCGTCACCTATCCGCTCTCCGGGCCGCGGGCCGCCTGGGGTCTGCTGTTGCTGCCGAACGCCGAGATCGCGGTGCAGCAGATCAACACGGCGGGCGGAGTCAATGGCCGGCCGCTCGAACTCGTGATCGAGGACACCAAGGGCAACCCCGAGGGCGCCGTCTCGGCGATGCGCAAGGTGGTGCAGATCGATCGCGTCGCGGCGATAGTGAGCATCTTCACCAACGTCGTCAGCGCGCAGATGCCGCTCGCCGACCAGCTCAAGGTCCCCGTGGTGTCGACGGTCGAGGCTCCCGGCCTGGTTGGCAAGAGCGAGTGGGCGTTCGCCCATGGCCTGTTCTTGTCGCGGACCATCCCGGCGGTCGCCGAACGCTGGAAGACGCAAGGCGTGAAGCGCATCTGTGGTCTCAAGTACGACACGGTCGCGGCCAAGAAGCTCATCGACGCCTACCGCGCCAAGATGGGATTCGACCCGGACTACGCCGGGCTCGAGGTCTACGACATCATCCACATGATCGCCCAGGCGATCAAGGCCAACGGCTACAACGGCGACGCCATTCGCCGCGGCCTCACCGAGATCAAGGATTTTCGCAGCATCGGCGGTGTCCTGGTCACGATGGGCAAGGACCGACAGAGCATCGTGCCGATCGCCCTCTACCAGGTGAAGGACGCTGCCAAGCCGACCTTTGTCGAAATCGCCACGTAAGCGCGGCACGGCCCGGTCCGGCCAATGAACACGCTGCAGATGCTGGTGGTCGGGCTGTCGCTCGCGGGTTCCTACGCGCTGCTGGCCGTCGGTTTCGCCCTCATCTTCGCCACCCTGCGCATCTTCCATATCGCGCACGGCACGGTGTTCATCAGCGCCGGCTACGTCTTCTTCGTGCTGCACCGGGTCCAGGGCTGGGCCCTGATTCCGAGCGGGGTAATCGCCGTCGCCGCTGCAGCCCTGCTCGGACTGGCCATCGACAAGGCGGTCTATCTGCCGGTGCTGCGCCGGGGTGGCGGCATGTTCGGCGTCTTCATCGCCTCGCTCGGCGTGGCCCTGATCTTCGAAGCCGGCTTCCTCATGTATACCAAGGGCGTGGTCAGCGTCGCGCGCACGGACATGCTCGACATCATGATGGTGGGGCCGGTCGCGGTGCGCTCCATCGATCTGGCCGTGCTGTCCATCGTCGCCGTGGTCTATGGCCTGCTCTACCTCTGGCTGCACCGCACCTGGGTCGGCATCGAGGTGCGCGGGCTGACCGACAACGCCCCTCTGGCCGCGGTCGTCGGGGTGAACGTCGATCGCACGCGCAACCACATCTTTCTCCTCGCTTCCGCCCTGGCCGGTCTCGCCGGTGTGTTCAGCGCCTACGACATGGGCATCAGTCCGGAAACGGGCACGCGGACGCTCTTTGTCGCCGTGGTGGCGGTGATCTTGGGCGGCATGAGCAATCTGCTGCTCGGCACCGTGGTCGGCAGTCTGGCGCTGGGCGTACTCACCGCCTACGCGGGATTCTTCTTTCCGGAGTGGGTCACCTTCGGCGTGTTCATCACCATGATCCTGCTCATCCTCGTCCGTCCCCAGGGACTCTTCGGCTGATCATGGATTACCTGCTCTACATCGGCGCCCTGATCTGCATCTGGATCATCGTCTGCGTGGCGGTGAACCTGGTGGTCGGCTACACGGGGATGATGGCGATGGGCCACGCCGCCTATCTGGGCGTCGGCGCCTACACCGCGGCCAGCCTGAACATCTTCTACGGCGTGGATTACAGCCTGGCCATGGCGATCGCCGCCCTGTGCGGCGCCGTCGTCGCAGTGCTGACCCTGCTGCCACTGCTGCGGCTGGGCGGCCTCTATTTCGGTCTGGCGACCCTGGGGCTCAACTTCGTCTTCTTCGACCTGTTCCATAACCTCGGTCCGCGGGTCGAAGCCAGCGAAGGGCTACACGGCCTGATACTGCCATTGGCGCTCGCCGCGCCCGACACCCGCTTTGCGACCACCCTGTGCATCACCGTTGTCTGCATCGTGGCCGCCCGACACCTGGTCGACTCGCCCCTGGGGCGCCTGCTGCGAGCGACGCGAGACCGGCCCGAGGCGGTCGACGCGGTGGGCAAGAATCCGACGCAGACCAAGATCGTCGTCTGGGCCGTGAGCGGTGCGCTGACAGGTCTCGCCGGCGGTCTCTACGCCGCGACGCTCTCCTATATCGATGCATCGCTGTTCACATCGACCACGTCGATCGCAATGATGGTATTCGTCGGCGTCGGTGGTCTCGCCAGCACCGCCGGTTCCGTCCTCGGACCGGTGCTGCTCATCGCCTTCACCGAAGCCCTGCGCTTCGTCGGCCTGTCGAGCCAATTCGTCGGACCCGTGCAGCAAGCCCTGTACGGCGTCCTGCTGATCCTGCTGATGATCTTTCGCCGTCAAGGCCTGGTCGGAAGATATGACTTCCGCGAATAGCGGCCTGCAGCTCACCGACCTGGCGATGAGCTTCGGCGGAGTTCAGGTCTTCGCCGGTGTCAC
>Ga0172380_10002800_pt1 | contig 25680 bp, 23 predicted proteins | sample Leawe162metaG_FD_119747 | JGI IMG/M metagenome (GOLD analysis project Ga0172380, IMG submission 119747) | Leachate microbial communities from a municipal landfill in Southern Ontario, Canada - Leachate well 162 metaG | ecosystem: Engineered > Solid waste > Landfill > Unclassified | place...
ATTGAATTGCAAGGTATTGAGCATGAATCGGTAATCACCTGGAAGATTCATCTCGGAGCGATGGGAATTCGCTTAAAATCAGACAGATAGAGAACATGCGGTGTTTCCATTTTCCTATTTAGGTTAATTTACGCGTCTGCTTCATCGATCCCTTCCAGGGGACCGTCATGTCCAGGTTCGCCCGCGGAAGGGGTTGGAAAAGGTTCGCCGTGCTCACCGACGTCAAGCAGGAATGCGGGTTTGCGGGCGGGCGGCGGCGTCCGAGTCGAAAATGTAGTGCCAACGATTTTTTGGCACCGCTTAGCCTGTTAGCCTGTTGATGTTCAACTCTTCCGTTTTTCAAATTGTAGGAGACGGGACAGGGGGGGCGGCTCAGATTGCAGAAGATTTTGACTGTCAGCGGGTGCCGTCGACCAAGGCATATCCCCTATGATCTGGTGCGGGAGGCGGAACCCGCTGGCGGGCAAAAGATTCGCAAGATGGGCTAGTTCATTGTGATTTATCCGGGCTAATGCCGGAAATGGCGGGTGCCGGTGAAGACCATGGCGACCTGGTGTTCGTCGGCCGCCTTGATCACTTCGGCATCCTTGACCGATCCGCCGGGCTGGATGGCTGCCGTGGCGCCGGCCTCGGCCGCCGCGACGAGACCGTCGGGAAACGGAAAGAACGCATCGCTGCAAACCGCGCTGCCTTTCAGGGAAAGTCCGGCTTCCCGGGCTTTCCAGACGGCGGTGCGGGAGGAATCGACGCGCGACATCTGGCCGGCCCCGACGCCGAGCGTCCGGTCCTTGCCGGCGTAAACGATCGCATTCGATTTCACATGTTTGACGACTTTCCATCCGAATTCCATGGCTTCGATCTCGTCTTTCGTCGGCGGCCGCGAGCTCACCACCTTGTGTTCGAGATCCGGGATGTCCGCCGAGTCGGAGTCCTGGACGAGAAGCCCGCCGATCACGCTGCGGACATCGCGGACATTTTGCGAAAGCGGTCTCAGAATCCGCATGAGCCGCAGGCTTTTCTTTTTCTGGAGAAGCGAACGGGCGTCGGACTCGAACTCCGGGGCAATGATCACTTCGCTGAAAATTTCCGAGATCGCCTTGGCGAGAGGGAGCGTGACCGGCAGGTTGCAGATGATGATGCCGCCGAACGGCGCCTGTTTGTCCGTGGCGAACGCCTTTTCCCAGGCCTCGCGCAGGTCGGGGTCGCTGCCGACTCCACAGGGGTTCGTGTGCTTGAGGATGGCGACGGTGGGTCTGGAAAATTCCCCGATGAGATTCGTGGCGGCGCTGATATCGAGGATGTTGTTGTACGAAAGCTCCTTGCCGTGCAATTTCTCAAAATAGTCGCTGAAGTTTCCGTAGAGTTCTGCGTGCTGGTGGGGGTTCTCGCCGTAGCGGAGACGCATTTCGAGCGGCAGATCGAGGCGGAAACTGGCGCAGGTTTCCTGCTCCCGGTTGAGGAAGTCCGCGATCGCGGCGTCGTAGGCGGAGGTGGTGGCGAATGCCTTGATGGCGAGCCGTTCGCGCAGTTTGCGGCTGGTTTCGCCATCCTTTCCGCGCAGGTCCTCGATCACGGCGGCATAATCCGCGGGATCGGTCACCACGCAGACAGACTGATAATTTTTTGAAGCGCTGCGGATCATGGACGGACCGCCGATATCGATCTGTTCGATCGCTTCGGCGAGCGTGACCCCCTCCTTGGCGACCGTGGCCTCGAACGGGTAGAGATTGACGGCCACCATGTCGATCGGCTTGATTCCGTGCGCCTTGGCCTGTTCCTCGTGCTCCTCGTTCCCCCGCAGGTAAAGGAGCCCGCCGTGGATTTTCGGATGCAGGGTTTTGACACGGCCTTCAAGAATTTCCGGGAAACCGGTGAATTGGGAAACCTCGACGGTTGGGATGCCTTCCGCTTGCAATGCCCTGGCGGTCCCACCGGTGGAGAGGATCTCGACACCGTGGCCGGCGAGTTCTTTTGCAAGGTCGAGAATTCCGGTTTTGTCGGAGACAGAGATCAGGGCGCGTTGGATTTTCATGACAGCAGAAAACTGGTGTATGGTTTCGGCCGCCGGATTTCAATCTCCATCCCGGACTCTGATACCCGGGCGCTGTCGCGCTGGCAGCCAAACTGCGTTCGAACCTCGCCGGAAAATCGGGCCGGCGAGATTCGAACTCGCGACCTCTTGAACCCCATTCAAGCGCTCTACCAAGCTGAGCCACGGCCCGTTGCGGAACGAAAACCCTCGCGCAGACGGGGGGGTGGATTCAAGAACGAATTTAAACGAAATTTGAAATGCTATGTCGGGTCACGGAATTCCATTTTTTGTTTCCTGGGTATGCACTTTATTCCCCCGGCCGCAACATCTTGTGGCGTCCGGTCGTCGCAGGCTCATTCGGTGCAAAATCTGCGCCAAGGGGAATAAAGTGCATACCCAGATTTTGTTTTTGACAGGGAATTCCAACACGCTAGTCTGACCCTCCGGCCAGAAGCAGGGAGAACAATGCTGCCCGTTTTCGCAGAGGCGACAACGGCAAGCGTTTTTCACCCTTTTCCCGGCCCCAAAAAATAAACGCCTCTCGATGTCCAAACCATACGGCTCCGGCCGCCAGATGCCCATGTAGCTCAGTTGGTAGAGCACGTCCTTGGTAAGGACGAGGTCACCGGTTCAAGCCCGGTCATGGGCTCCAACGGACATCGGTCGCACAAACCAAATCAACCGCATAAACTCAAGATGGCTAAAGAACAGTTCCAAAGAAACAAACCGCACGTCAACATTGGCACAATCGGCCACGTTGACCACGGCAAGACCACCCTCACCGCGGCGATCACGACCGTCCTCGCAAAAACCGGAGGCGCAACCGCCAAGAAATACGATGAGATTGACGCCGCTCCCGAAGAAAAAGAGCGCGGGATCACCATCAACACCGCCCATGTGGAATACGAGACCGCGAAGCGCCACTACGCGCACGTCGATTGTCCCGGACACGCCGACTATATCAAAAATATGATCACCGGCGCGGCCCAGATGGACGGGGCGATTCTCGTGGTGAGTTCGGCGGATGGCCCGATGCCGCAGACCCGCGAGCACATCCTTCTCGCCCGCCAGGTTGGCGTGCCGTCGATCGTTGTGTTCATGAACAAAGCGGACATGGTGGACGACAAGGATCTCCTCGACCTCGTGGAGATGGAAGTCCGTGAACTCCTCAGCAAATACGAGTTTCCCGGCGACACCATCCCGATTGTCAAAGGCAGCGCGCTGAAGGCTCTCGAGGGCGATGCCGAATACGAAAAAGGAATCACCGACCTCATGGCCGCGATCGACGAATACGTCCCGCAGCCGGAACGTCCGAAGGATCTTCCGTTCCTTATGCCTGTGGAAGACGTGTTCAATATCGAAGGTCGCGGCACTGTCGCCACCGGGCGTGTCGAGCGCGGCGTCCTCAAGAAGATGGAGGAAGTCGAGATCGTGGGCATCAAGCCGACGACCAAGACGACCGTCACCGACATCGAAATGTTCCGCAAACTCCTCGACAGCGCCGAAGCCGGCGACAACGTGGGTGTCTTGCTGCGCGGCATCAAGAAGGACGACATCGAGCGCGGCCAGGTTATCGCCAAGCCCGGTTCGATCAAGCCGCACAAGAAATTCAAGGCCGAGGTTTACGTCCTCAGCAAAGACGAGGGGGGCCGGCACACGCCGTTCTTCACGAACTACCGGCCGCAGTTCTATTTCCGCACGACCGACGTGACCGGAAACGTGAAACTTCCGGAGGGTGTGGAAATGGTGATGCCCGGCGACAATGTCTCGATCGAGGTCGAGCTCATCACCCCGATCGCCATGGAAAAGACCATCCGCTTCGCGATCCGCGAGGGCGGGCGCACCGTGGGAGCCGGGCGTGTCGCCGACATCCTTGACTAACCAGATATAAGGTGGTTTCCAAAGGTCAGTAGCTCAATTGGTAGAGCACCGGTCTCCAAAACCGGGTGTTGGGGGTTCAAGTCCCTCCTGACCTGTGGTTTCCCCGACTCACCCAGATGTTTTCCAAAGTCCGCAAGTTTACTTCCGAGGTCCGGGTGGAACTCGCCAAGGCCCAGTGGCCATGGGATCCCAACGAAAAAGGATTCCGGCGTTACAAGGAACTCAATGACTCGACGGTTGTCGTCCTTGTGGCCATGTTCATTCTCGGCGGATACATCGCGCTCTTTGATTTCGCCCTCATCCATGTGGTCAGCTTCCTGACCCGCCCGTAAATATTATCTCATGGCATTAGCTCCGAAAGACCAGTGGTTTGTCGTGCATGTTCTCTCCGGTCAGGAGCAGAAGGTGCAGGAAAACATCAACCGCCGCATCCAGACCGAAGAGATGGGGGACCTTGTTTACGAGGTTCTGATTCCCACCGAGCGCGTCCAGGAAATCAAGCGCGGCAAGAAGACCGAAACCACGCGCAAGTTCTTTCCAGGTTACCTGATCGTGAACATGCACCTTCTTGACGACGACAACCAGCTCGTCGAGAAAACCTGGTATTTTATCAAGGATACCAACGGAGTACTCGGCTTCGCCGGCACCAAGGACCGCCCGATTCCCATGCGGAAAAAGGAGGTCGAGAACCTGCTGGCCCAGGTCCGTGAACGCGAGGACACGGTCAAACCCAAAATCAGTTTTGAAGTCGGCGACAAAGTCAAGGTCGCGGACGGCCCGTTCCAAAACCAGAACGGCATTGTCGAGGAGATCGATCCCGAGCGCGGAAAACTCCGCGTCTCCGTCAGCATCTTCGGACGGGACACACCGGTGGACCTCGAATACTGGCAGGTCGAAAAAGCCTGAACGTCCGGGGGCGCCTCCCCGAAAGTTGCAGAGTCCAGGGGGAACGGGCGTCCCTTCCATTTGGAAACTGGAATTCGTGGGTTGCGCCGCACACGGGCGGGGACGCCCATGCCCCCTCCGGCCAGACCGGCGCGGAGCGAATCAGCCGTTGACATCCACCGGAAGGGACTTCTCCAAGTCCTCCAACACGAGGGAAATCGGAAGCTGGATCACATGCCGGCAATACGCGGTTTCCGTGGAACCGAAGGCGCCGTTCTCGAAATATTTGTTTGCGGGAGCCCCTCCTCCGCAGAGATTGAAGAAGGCGCATTCTCTCCGGCAACGTTCCACCCCGGCCTTCGTGTCCCCGAGCACGGATAGAAAATTTTTGTTTGCGAGCGCGCTTTCGAGGCCGCCATCGAGGAACGATCCAAACGAAAACGTCCCGTATTCTGCCGTCGGAAGCCCGAGCATTTCCGGGGAAAATGTGGCGAAGTTTCCCTGCCAATCCACACTCAGTATCCCGAACGGCCGGACTTGTTCGTTTTCGTAAACGAACTCCGCCGATTCGCGCCGGCAGAGGATTCGTTGGAGGGCAAAGTCGAATTCCCGGATCCGCACGGCGCCGCCTGTCGCCTTCTGGCGTTCGAACATCGTGCGGAAGAATGCCGTGACTTTGTCGTCGGATCCGGAGTCCAGGGAACTTTTTGTGTGGATTCCCTCCTGCTCCTCGATGTTGAAGCCGAAGCGGACGATGCCTTGGTTGACGAAAAAATCGAAGATCTCGTCCGCGTGATCAAGCGAGTCCTGCGTCACGACAGCGATGACGTGGAAATCGATCTGGTGGGAGCGGAGAAGCTCCACCCCGCGCATGGCCCACTCATGGGTTCCCTTGCCCTGGCGGGTTTTCCGATGGGCGTCGTGAATCGGCGCCGGCCCGTCGATGCTGAGACCAAGACAAATGCCGGTTTCCTTGATGAACCGGCACCAATCGTCGTTGATCAACGTGCCGTTGGTTTGAAACGAATGGATGATTTTGAGCCCTTCGGGGGCTTCTTCGAGGATGAGTTCGAATGCCTTCCGATACCATGAAATCGGGACGGCCGTCGGTTCCCCCGCGTGCCAGACAAAGGTGAGCGAATCCCGGACAAGATCCGTGGCAAAAATTCCGGAAACGACCGACCGGAGCGTTCGCTCGCTCATCCGGTGGATCTCGGAGCGGGAAGGAAGGTAGCAATAGTCGCAGTTGATGTTGCAAAACGGAGAGGGTTGGATCACCGCCAGAGTCAGCCACTCCCCATGTGCCATACTCCCCGGTGGATGCGCATCCACCGGGGGATCCGGTTCCATGATTTGGAGACCGGAGGTCAAAAGTTGTGCCAGTTGCCCCAGCCGCCGTTGTGCCAGCCGTTATGCCAATTGTGCCAACCGCCGCCGTTGCCCCAGGCATTTCTCCACCACATCATCCCCGCCCCGGTCTGTCCGGTGTTTTGTCCGGGCTTGATGGCGTTGGAAGTTTCCAAGGCCCCGCGCACCTTGGCGACGCGCAGGTCTACGGAGGACGCGTGGGAAGCCGTGGCAGGAACCGCTGCCGCCTGGGAAGTTTGGTTGGCGGCCAGAGCAAATGCTCCGCCGAGCATCAGGGTCTTGAGGGTGTTGGTGAATGTGGGTTTCATGGTTTTCCTTGGATGAGTTGCTGGGCTGCCGCTTTCGCCGAGGCCGATTGCTCGGCAAGGCAGGCGTCGTGAAGTTTCATGTCGAAAAGAAAGGCGCTGCCGTCTCCAGTTGAGGTGTTCAAATCGAAGAGGGCTCCGTTTTTCTTTGAGATCCACACGGTGGTCGGGCCTTCGTCCGCAGAATTTTCCCCCATTCCAAAGGCGTTGATCAGAATGCTCTTGAGCGCCAGCGAGTCCTGGCCGTCATCCGTGTGGAAAGCGACCCCGTAAAATTTCCCCTCGAAAACGTAATAGAGGACGGTCTCGAGCAGGGCGGGTCCCACGAGAAGCTTCTCCCCGGTCTTTTTATAGAGTTTCAGAGCGCCCCGGTCCTGCTCCAATTCGTAGCCCTTGGCCGGAAATTCCGCACCGAAGGCCATCCCGCCAAAACCCGGAACTTTGTCCAGATTTGCCAGCTTCGCGCGGTCGGCCTCGGCATGCTTGGATTCCTCATCACTTGGGCCGGGCCCGGATGTGGGAGCGGGAGATTCCTGCGCGAAAATCGGGGAAAAGGAGAAGGCCCCGACTGAAACGACAACGCACCGCTTGATGGTCGAAATCATGATCCAGATCAAATATTCCGCCCCGCGAAAGAGCGCAAGCATTCTTTTGACAAAAATCGCCAGAGACGCGATCAGAAATTGGAGAGAAAGCGGGGCTTTGTTTGGCGGTGAGGCCCCACAAGCCAGGTTGTGTTTCCAGCGACTTATTTGGATGCCGGCGTTGGCGAACTTACCGGGGCGGGAGGAATGAGCAAAGCGGGTCGGGGAGATTGTCCGCCGCGCGGATCGGATGCACTATAAGGACGTCCTGACATCCCATCATAACGTGATACCGGGGGATTCAGAAAGCGCTCCATGCCGGCTTCGAACTCCTTTGGGTGAGCGGATTGAATGGCGGCCAACCGTTCGCCGATCACTTTGGCCGGCACCAGGTCACTGCCGCTTTTGAGAGAGGTTTGGTAAGAAACGACGGCAAGCATGAATTGACCGGCGGCTTCCTGATTCTGGCCGGAAATCAAAGCGCTCAACCCTGCCGTATCGTTGCCGGTGAAGGAGCTTCCCCGCTGCAAGATGCGACGGGCCTCCCTTGCCCTGATCGCGACGCTGATGTCGCCCCGGTTCTTCGCGTCCATGGCGAGGCGATCCAGAAACTGCTGGACGTCTTCGCCCGGCTTGGCGTGCGTGTCCTCGGGCGCCCCGACGTAACGCGGCAGCATGAGAAGCATGAGCTCCATCTTGAGATGTGAGATCACCTCATTGCCCACTTCCGTTCCCCCTCCATAGTTCTGTGAGATCTCGATGTTTGCCGCCAGCCCGGCCTTGTAATCTTGGTAGGTTTTATCAATGGGCTGCAGCGCCTGAACGAGCGAATTGACCACCTCCATCCGGTTGAAATCATTTCGCGATTCCCGCAATTGGCGGAGCTGCCTGAGAGAGTTTTCGATGTCGGCCAGAGACTTTGTTCCGGCGAGGATATTTTCGACAGCTTCCACCGGGGAAGGCTTTTCGGGCTCACCCGTCTTCGGCGGCTTGGGGAGCGCGAGCAGTTTGAGAAGCTCGGAACGGGGAATCAGGGAAGGCCCATTGGAATTGCTCAGATTTCGCAGCGCATCCTGGGCTGCCTGCGCATTTCCGGTGTCCATGGCCGAGAGATAGTTCTGCCATTGTGTGACGAATTGCAGCGTGGGATCGACTTGGTAGAAGGCTGTACGGATGGCTTCGGAAGTTTGCCCCCGGTCGGCGCGTTGACGGAATTTGGCGAGGTCGGCAATCGTACTGTCGAGATCAGACGGCTTCTTGGATTCGCGGACCACTTTGCCGGCATGGGCCAGGACTTCCCGGATATTGGCAAGGATAGCCTTGTCCTCTGCCTCCCGTTCCGCACGGATTTCCTCCTGAAGCACTGCAATTTCATCGAGCACCGCCTCGGAAGTAAAGTAGGCGGAAAGCTGGCTCAAAGTCTCCAGAAGATTCTGCCCGGAATCGGGGTTGGCCAGAAAGGCATTGATGCGGGGAATCATCGCCGACCGGATGTTTTCCCGGCCGTACCGCACCTCGCCTTCCTTCGGCTGTTGGGTCTTGGCCTCCTCGGTCATCGCTGTCGTCAGCCGTTTCGCGGCTTCCTTCCCCTTGTCGGTGAGGGCATCGGAGCGCGTGGAGAAGGTCAAAAAAGCCAAGAGGAGGGGAATATGGTATTTCACGGGACCGATTCTATCCGTGGCGAAGACGATTGGCGAGCGGAGATCGGTCCCCAACGCGGATTCCCTATTGCCAGCCGCAAAAATTTGACTCATATCCCGGCGATGCCAAAAATCGTCATGGGGGTCGTCTTGGCAAGATGTCCGCGGGGGTCGGCCGGGCATACTTGTGCGGTGATGAACTGGGCAGTTGGATTCCGGCAGTTGGGCTGGGATGTCTGGATCGCGGAACACATCGACGGGAAGGAGATGGAGCCTGCGCCTGACGGGTCGGAAAAAAGCCCGCAGGAGACGTTTTGGGAGGCCTGTTGCCTGGAATTCGGCTTCGAGAAAAACGCCTGCCTGATCGTGAACGGCAATGCCCCGAACATGGAGGCTTTCCGGGAGTTCGCCGCCGGGGCGGATGCTTTTCTGAATTATTCCGGGCAATTCAAAAAAATGGAGTTGCTCGGCGCGCGAGCGAAGAAAATCTATTTGGATGTGGATCCCGGCTTCACCCAGCTTTGGGCCGGGGTCTGCCACAGCGACATGAATTTTGAGGGCCATGACCTGTTCGTGACCATCGGGTCGAATTTTGGATCGGAAGATCTCCGGCTGCCCGCCACGTCACAGCGCTGGATTCCCACCTTGCCGGTGGTGGCGGCAGGGACATGGCGGCAGATGGCCGGGCTGCCGCGCAAGGAGGGGAATCCGGAATGGACCACGGTGGCGCACTGGTATGGATACAACAACATCCATTGGAACGGTTGGGAATATGCCGGCAAACGGGAGAGTTTCCTTTCGATGATCGGCGTGCCCGATCTCGCCGGAACCCGTGTCACGGTGGCCACCGATCTGCAACGCGAATGGGGGGATTACGAGGAATTCGAGTCGCGGGGATGGAAATTTTTGAAATCTTCGGATGTCTGCGCGGATATTCCCACCTACCTCCGTTTCCTGGCATCCAGCCGCGGGGAACTCGGAATTGCCAAAGCCGGATACATCACTTCCCGGGGCGGGTGGATCAGCGATCGCAGCCTGGTTTATCTGGCTCTCGGACGACCGGTGGTGCTCCAGGAAACCGGATGGTCCGGCCATGTGAAACCGGATGGCGGATTGATCCCGTTCAGCACGCCGGAGGAGTGCGCCCGGGCGATGTCCGCGGTCAACTCGGACCATGCCGGACACTCGAAGGCGGCTCAGGAACTGGCCGGGACCGTATTCTCTCCGGAAGCGGTTCTTGGCTCCCTCATCGCCAAATTCTGAGCGGGATGGGTCACGGCCTCTTGGACAATCCGACGGTTTCGGATAGGTTGCCGCCCATGATTGTTGGAATCGATCTCGGGACGACGCATTCGCTGGTGGGCTCGATGCAGTCGGGATTTCCTGTTTTGGTGGCGGATGAGGACGGGGAGCGGCTGACCCCCTCCGCCGTGTGGTTTCCCGCGGAGGGAGAGCCGGTGGTCGGGCGGGAAGCGCTTGCGCACAGGCTGGAATCTCCGGGCCGAGTGGTGACATCCGTGAAGAGGCTGATGGGCATGAGGAACGGAGAACAACCCGATTTGCCGTATTCCACCGGCGCCGGAAACGGGACCGGGGTCGGGATTTTTGTGGGCGGTCGATCCTGGTCGCCGGAGGAAGTTTCCTCGTTGATCCTGAAAAAACTCAAGTCGGAGGCCGAACGGTCGCTGGCGGTCCCTGTGGATCGGGCGGTGATCACCGTGCCCGCCTATTTCAACGATGCGCAGCGGGCGGCCACGAAGCGGGCGGGGGAACTGGCGGGATTTTCCGTCGAGCGCATTGTCAGCGAGCCGACGGCGGCGGCGCTGGCCTACGGGCTCGACCGCCTCGGCGAGAAATCCAAGGTGGCGGTCTACGATCTCGGGGGCGGGACATTCGATGTCTCCATCCTGCTCCTGAGTTCGGGCGTTTTCGAAGTCCTTTCGACCAACGGTGACACGCGGCTCGGCGGCGATGATCTGGATGCCGCGCTGGCGGCTGCCTGGAATCTCCCGCCGCAAACAGCGGAGAAGATCAAGCGGGCACTGAGCGAATCCGACGAGCTTGTGCATGAGGGCACGACTTACACCCGCGCCGGGCTGGAGGCCGTCTGTCGTCCGATCATCGCCCGCACCCGCAAAAACTGCATCCGCTCGCTGGCCGATGCGAATCTGGAATCACAGGAGCTGGATGCTGTGATTCTGGTCGGAGGGGCGACGCGCATGCCATTGGTCCGGGATTTCGTGGCGGAAGTCTTCGGGCGCGCGCCGGACACCAGCCAGCACCCGGATGAGGCGGTGGCCCTGGGCGCCACGATCCAGGCGGGGATCCTTTCCGGCGATGTCCGGAGCGTGACGCTTCTCGACGTGACCCCGCTTTCCCTCGGCATCGAGACATTCGGCGGGCTGATGAATGTGATCATCCCGCGGAACACGACGATCCCCTGCAAAGCCGGGGAAATGTTCACGAATGCCGTCGGCGGTCAATCCGGCATGCGGATCACCGTCCTCCAGGGCGAGCGTGAAATGGCGAAGGACAACTGGAAACTCGGGGAATTTGATGTGGGGTTCGCTCCGCTGCCCAAAGGCCGGGCGCGCGTGGGCGTTCAATTCGAGCTGGATGCCAACGGGATTTTAAATGTCCTCGCCAGGGATACGGCGACCGGCACGGACACGGTTGTCAAAATGAGGAGCGCGGTCGAGGTCTCGGACGAGGCCGTGGAAAAAATGCTGGGCGACTCGCTCGAGCATGCGTTCGAGGACATGGGGGAACGGGTCCTCACCGAAGCGCGCTTGAAGGCGGACGAAATGCTGCCCGCGGTCGAGGCCGCCTTGCTGCAACTGGGCCCGGAGGTCACAGACGAAGAGCGGGCCGCCCTGTCGGGCCTGATCGGGGACGTTCGCCATGCCCGGGCGGAGAAGTCCGCCCCGCGGTTGAAAGCGGCGCTGGCCGCCCTCGACGAGGCCACCCAGCCCCTGGCCACCCGCCTGATTGAAAAGGCTCTCGGGGAAAAGTCATGATTCCGCGCATCGACCTGCACCGGCACCTGGATGGGAACATCCGTATTCAAACGATCCTGGATCTCGCTGAAAAAAATGGCATCCGGCTTCCCGCCAACGATGTCGAGAATCTTCGCCCGCATGTCACCGTCACCTCCCCGCATCCCGGGCTTGTCGGATTCCTGGAAAAATTCCGCTGGCCCATGGCCGTGCTGGCCACACCCGGGGACTGCCGCCGTGTCGCGCGGGAAAATGTCGAGGACGCCAGGCGCGAGCGCCTGGATTATGTCGAGCTGCGGTTCAGTCCCTGGTTCATGGCTGCCGCCCACCGCCTCGATCCGGCGGCGGTCGTCGAAGCGGTGGCGGATGGCGTTGCGCAGGGCGCAGGAGAGTTCGGCCTGCCGGTGAAGCTCATCGGGATTTTAAGCCGGACATTCGGGCCGGAGATTTGTTTCCGGGAACTCGACGCGCTTCTGGCATTCCGGGACAAACTGGCGGGCCTGGACCTCGCCGGCGACGAGGCGGGTTTCCCGGCGCGGTTGTTTGAACGGCATTTCCAAAAAGCGCGGGATGCCGGCCTGCGGATCACCGTCCACGCGGGCGAGGCTGCCGGCCCGGAAAGCATCCGCGAGGCGCTCGGGATTCTGGGGGCCACCCGCATCGGGCACGGGGTCCGCGCGATGGACGATCCGGCCCTCATGGACGAACTCGCGGAGAGAGGGATCGGCATCGAGTGTTGCCTGACAAGCAATATCCAAACGAGCACGGTCCTCTCTTACGCCATGCATCCGCTGCGGCATTTTCTCGAACGGGGGCTCCTGGCGACGATCAACACCGACGACCCCGGGATCAGCGGCATCACCCTCGATCACGAATTCGAGATCGCAGCCCCGCAGGCCGGACTGGCCGCCGATCACATCACCCTGGCCCAGAGGAATGCGGCCCGCATCGCATGGGGATCGCACTCGGAAGGATATCTTCTTGACGGCTCCTTATTTCGCCGCGGCTCCCAGGGCGGAGTAGCCGAGCGAGACGGCCAGGACCGAAACCCCGAAGATCGCCCCGCAGCAGACGAGCAAAATCAAAAAGACGGCCAGGATCGGCCGCCACAGATCGGTGCGATGCGCTTCCTTGAGGCCGACCACGCAGTAGACGAGCGAGGCCACGGAATAAAACCAGCCACCACAGATCGGAACAAGCTGGAGCGCGGCGGTGGACCCGGATGCGTAGCAAAACACGCGGAACGTGGTCTCAAACGGCTTCTTGGCACCCCCCACCAACATCAATGCAAAATGAAGAATCCCGGAAGAGACAAAGGAGCCCAGGAACAGGAAGACCGGCATGAACACGATGAGCCCGACAAAGATAAAAACCAATCCGTATTGGGGCAAATCCTTGAACTCCTCACCCGCGAACATCCGCGGGTTGATCAGGGCGGCGGCAGCTTGATAAAGAATCGCCACCGCGCTCGCGGCCCACGAGACGAGCAGATAAAATTTCAGCGGTTTCCCCATCCCTCCCTCGCAGGGCATGGCCTGGAATGTTTCCACGGGTTTCGAGAAGACCTGCCTGATCGTCCCGACAACGGCGGCGGGCAGTGGCGGGGGGTCGGCGCTTTCCCAAACGAGAGCGACGCCGCCGGAAGCGACAGGCGGCACCGCAGAGGCCGGCGGGGGAGGAGACGGAATCCCCGAGGCCGGCGGCAGATTGGCAAAGGAAGACAGCGGTTGCCAAGATTCCATCGGTTCCTGCCAGGCGAGATCGTCAGGCAGAAACTTTCCACTTTGCAGTCCGTCGGCCACTTCCTGGTCGGAATATTGGCCAAGGCTCTGCCGGTTGCGGTTGATGTGGATCGATCCCATACCCTTGCCTACACGAAGCGAATCCCGATGGTCAATGCCACAGCGCCCGCACGAGGGAAAACCAGACGAACCCGCGTCCGACTTTGAGGCGGGGAGACTGCGGGCTGGCGGCCACCAGATCGAGCGTCCGCCGGCCGATCTCCAGCGGCAACCGGCAGGCCGCACGGAGCCTGCGCGGCCGGACGAGCGAAGCATACCGGGCTCCCGCCTCCAGGTTTCCGCGGGCGGCCCGCATCGCCGCGGGAAAATTTTCCGGCGCGACGTAGACCCTGCCCGCCGCAGCATCGGCATGCCTGTCGCGCAGGATGTTGACCCATTGGAGCCCGCATCCGAAATCGAATCCCAGTTCGCGCATCGTTTCCCGCGATGCCTCCGAATAACCGGGAATGTGTTTGAAGCAAACCCGCGTCCAAAATTCCCCCACGCAACCGGCGACCAGCCCGGTATAGCGGATCGCCTCCGCGAGGGCCAGCGGCGAAGCCTCCGGAACGAAACGTTGCAAATCAAAAATCTGCCCGCTGAGAATGATCTTCCAGACTTCCAGGATTTCCTCCCTGTCAGGCGAGGATTCGAGTTCCCGTATCAGTGAGGGCAGGGATTCGAGAAGGTCTTTCTCGCCGCCGGGAAGGGGGCCGAGGCTTTCCGCCTCCTTTTGCGCCCAGGAATGCGGGAGCCCGCCCAGCAAGCGGCTCCTGAGTTGCACCGAAGCGGATGTCGCATCGGCAATCGAGTCGGACGCGCGGGCCAGCAGGTAGGCCAGGCACAGAGTCGGGCGGACAGGGTCCGGCAGCAGGCGGAGCGACAGGGAAAACGAACGGGAAACCTGCCGGAGCAGGGGAAGCATTTTCTCGGTATCGAACAGAGGCGTCATCCAGTTTCGGAATAAATGGCGGGTCTTTGACCGGACGCAGGCAAAGCCCATTCACGGGAATAACATAGGGCAGCATGGCAGCAAATGGACAGAACCGCAAGTTTGAGGAACGGATTAACGCCAATCTCAATCGCTGAGGAGAAAGCGGCCGTCATGTTCAGCAAGTTCGATGTGACTTTGTAACCGAGGGTCATCATCGCGTAACGCCGGAACATGTTCCGCATCATGATATCAAGATCCTCGCCAAGCCTTGATGCTGTGACGCCGTTCTTTTCGTGGACCATCAGCCAAGCGTCAATTTTATCCATCGCCTGCTTGCTTGCGTGCGCTGGTCTGGATGACTTCACGGGTGCGTTTGTCGTTGAAAACCCCGCGCATGAGACGGGCTGTCTCGGCATGGGCGATCCAGTATGCCGCATCGTCGCACGAACGCGCTCCAGGGAACGATCCCGCCGCAGGGCGTCAGCGCGTCCCCGCTCATGCTCAGCCGCACGGTCCCGCCTGCCGTTGGAAACACAAACTACCAGCGCGTTGCGCTCGCTTCACACCTTCTCACCTGCGGAAATCAGGTTCAAACCGGTTCGTTTTTACCCACAGATTTTTGTGGAGAGCCCCTTTTGCAGGCGGGCTCGCTGCCCTTCGGCGGGGGTGGCGGAATACAAGGCCGCAGGCAGAACTGCGCAAAAGAGAAACAGGAAGAATGTTTCGCGCAAAGCGCGCGAAGGCATGGAGGAACGGGCCTTTGTTCTTTTGGACTCGAAAGCCGCTTTTTTCTGCTTTCTCTGCGACTCCGCGTGAGCAATCGCTGAATGGTCTTTTTTTCATTTCGGCGCGCCTTGCTTTGCTGGCGCAAGCGAAATCCCTTCCGGCACCAGCACGACGAGACGTTTGCGGTAGAGCGTGCCGATCGCCTGCTTGAAGGCTTTTTTGCTGACACCGAAAGCGGTACGGATGGCTTCCGGCGGGCTTTCGTCGTTGTAGGGGAGGCGGCCTCCGGCGGCCTCGAGCGCCCCGAGGATCTGTTCCGTGATCGGTCCGACGCGGGCGAAGCCGCTGCGATCGAGCGAGAGGTCGAGTTTGCCATCCGGGCGGACGGTCTTCACGAACCCGCCGGTCCAGGAGCCGATTTCCAGCGGGCCGGAGAGTTCGGAACCGTAGAGCATTCCCTGATAAAGATTGTCCGCGACGGCCTTGTAGCCGAGCGGAGTCCTGCCGGAGATGAGCAGTTTCACGGGATGGTCCCTGGCATAGGCGGGCGGTGTCTTGGCGAGCCAGCGGTGCAGGCGTGTGCTGGCCACGATCCGGTCGGACTTTTCATCAAGGAAAACATAAACAACCACCTTCTCGCCGACTTTCCGGAATCCCCCCTGCTCGCGCCGCGGCAGGAGCAGATCCTTTTCAAGGCCCCAATCCAAAAACGCGCCGATGCCTGGCGACACATCCACGATCGTCAGGGCGGCAAAGTCCCCCACCATGACCCGTGGCGTCTCGGTCGTCGCGACCAACCGGTCCTCGGAATCCCGGTAAACGAACACATCGATCGTCTCCCCCGGTTTGGAACCCGGGGGAATATACCGTCCGGGCAGAAGAATCTCCCCGCCCTCTCCATCATCCAGAAAATACCCCGGCGAGCCCTCGCGAACGATGGTGAGCAGATTGCGTTTTCCAAGGTGTGCCATGCGGCGGTCAACATGAACCCGGGACCCTGTTTTGCACAGCGGGAAAAATCGCCCGGTGGCGCGCTCAGCGCCGCGTCAGGTTCTCTTTCAAAATCCGCTTGATTTCGGCGATGGCGGCGGGATCGTCGAATGCGCCGTGGTCGCCGGGGACGATGACTTCCGATTCCGCGCCGTCCAGATGCGAACTCCAGTAGGGGACGACTCCGTCCGAGATGTTCGGCGTGTCCCCGCGCCCGCGGTCCCCGATGATCGAATGGTGGGGGGCCTGGATGGGGAGCTTTTCCAGAATCTTGTAGATCGGGTTGGACGGCGAAAGCCGCGAGATACTGGTGTATTGCTCCGGGGATTTGACCAGTGAGGGGAGCAGGTCCACCGCGGCAGAGGTGATTTTCCTTGGCAGATGGATGAACTTCGTGAACCAGGTCGAAAGCGAGCAGTCGGCGATCCCGCTTCCGCGATGGGGCGTGCTGATGAAGATGATCCGCTCAATTGCGGGATTGGCACGGAATTCCATCGTCATGCGGGCGAGAAGCCCCCCCCATGCTGTGACCGACGAGAACGATGTCCTTCTGCCTTCCCACGGCACGGTCCACGGCGGCGAGTTCGTCGCGAAGCCGCATCGCGGAGTAGGCGATCGGCCAGCCGGTCGGATAGTAGTAAACCCAGAATTGATAACGCGCGGAAATTTTGGGATCGGCCATGAGGGAATTGATCACATCGCGCCACATCCTGGGATGCGACATCAGCCCGTGGATGAAGACGACGGGGATCCGCGATGAATCATAGGGCTGCAGCATGCCGAGGGCGGCATCGCGAACTTCCGGATGGACGAGGCCCTGGAGGGCCAGGAGGGCTTCCCGGATATCCCGCGTGCGGTCCACGAGCGGAGCGCTGAAGCCCGCGGCAAGCGGACGGGATCTTCCGTCCGAATCGACCGATCGGACAGTCGTCGGATCAAGGAACTTGAGTTGCACGTTGTTGGTGCGGTTGCCGGATTTTGTGGCCGGAATCGTGGAGGGACCGGCGCCGTCCGGTCCGTTTTTCTCAACGGACGCCATCCGCCCAAGGCAGATCGTTCCTCCATTTCGAGCCTTTTCGGAAAAATCCAGCCAAGCGGTGACCGGCATCAGGTATCCCTGCCTGGGAGCAAATTTCCCCACGGCTTTGTCGGCAGGAATTTTCCATCTGGCGGCGACGGGAGCGCCAACGCCCGGGCGCGCCTGCCAGGTCTTGACAAGCGTGTGCGGCACCTTGGAGGCGGGCTTGAGCGATTCGAAGGCGGAGACAGGGATCGTTCCGCGGCCGGACGGCAGCGACAGGTCGTAGGTCACGCCATCATGCGAAAACCGCCGGGGGCCGCCGGACTGGTCATTGGCGACCACCCAGCCGGCAACCGCCGCCGTGGAAGCCTCGCTGATCGCGCGCGCCCTCGCGGAGCAGTCCGGTTGCGAGGCGGCGATCTGCGCGGCGCGAAGCTGTGAGACAACGAAACGCTGCGGGTCCCGGCCGGGCGATCCGGCGGATTTCTGGAGCGCGGCGGCTTGTTCAAGCGGGGTGCTCCGGGCATCGCGGGACACGGTCACGCAAGAGGATGCGAAGGCGCAAAGGAGGAACAATGCCGCAGGCCGCCAGGGCAGGGAAAAGTGAGGGTTCATCGCGGAAATTGGACCGTTTGAGGAGAGACGCTCAGCCGAGGATCTGTGTGATGTGGGGGGTGAAGAGATCCGGTTCGAGCAGGAACGAGTCGTGGCCTTTCCCGGAGTGGACCGTGATCCAGGTGACGGGGACGGCGGCGGCTTCCAGCATCTTCACCAGATGGCCTTGTTCGCAGGGCGGGAACGAGGCGTCGGAGTCGATGCTGAAAACCAGGAAGCGCTGCCCCTTGCAGCGGGCGAAAAGATCCTCGAATCCATCGGCGCCGGCCTCCTGGGGCAAATCGAACCATTGCCAGGCATCAAGGATTCGCAGGTAGGTATTCGCGTCGAAGCGGGAGACGAATTTCTGCCCCTGATGGAGGAGGTAGGATTCCACCGGGTGGTTCATTTCATACCATCCGAATGGCGGGGTGCCGTGGTAGCTGACCTCCCCCCGCGCCCGGTCATGGAGATCCTCCAGCGAGACGAAGGTCTTGTGGGCGATCCGCCTCGCGGCCGCAAGACCGTCGTGCGGAGGGGACTTCGGATTGTAGGATCCCCCGCAAAACGCGGGGTCGAGCTCGATTGCCGTGATCTGCTCGAAGTTCATCAATCGCTGCAGGACCGTGGTCTCGGGTCCCACCGCCATGGGAATCACAATCTTGACGCGGTCCGGATGCCGGGTCGCGAGGCTCAGGCAAAGGTACCCGCCAATCGAGGCGCCGATCGCCGCATGGAGAACTTTGATGCGCAGGTGATCGAGCAGCCGGATTTGCGAGTCCACGATATCGGCCACACGGATCACGGGGAAATCCGCTCCCCAGCGCCCGCGGCCTTTTTTCGAGGCGGGGCCGGTCGAGCCGTAACACCCGCCGAGATAGTTGGCGCAGATCACAAAATACTTCCGCGTATCCAGCGCCTTGCCGGGCCCGATGAAGTCCTCCCACCAGCCCACATGCATTTCGTCGGTCCACCGTCCGTCAAGATCCGGGACGTTCGTGTTGATCCCGGCCGCGTGCTGGCTGCCGGTCATCGCGTGGAAAACCAGGATCGCGTTCGATCGCGCCGCGTTCAGCTTTCCATATGTCTCGTAGGCCAGCGTGAAGCCGTTCAGGGCCGCCCCGCACCGCATGCGGAAGGTTCCCTTGGCGTGGAAGAACTGCGTGCGGACGCGTCCGACCCCGCTCAGGAAAGCGGCCTGTTGTTTGGTCGGGTGATGAATCCGGATCTTCACCGGGCCGACACCGCCGCGCGAATCCGTTCTTTGGCGTCAGTCCAATCGGAAAAAGCCGCCTTTCCTTCGGCGTGGAGTCGCTCGGCTTCACGCAGAGCCTCCTGATGCCGCAGAGGAGAGGTGATTTCAGAACCTTCCCCCGACAACTCCGCCCATAGAGCTTCGATCAGTCGCAGCTTTCCGACTTTCGACAGCGCCTTCACGTCAAGTTCCGCAATCATGAATTCAGTCTATCCCGACCGTGCCCCAAAGCAAGGATAGGTCTGTATAGATGGTGATGGATTCGGGCAACCCGGCGGGGTTCATTTGCCCGGCGGCTTCGCGGCATCGAGAGCCTGGCCGAGGTCCGCGAGGATGTCGGCAATGTTTTCAATGCCGACCGAGAGCCGGATGTAGTCCTGCGAGACGCCGGTTGCTTCCTGTTCTTCCGCGGTGAGTTGCTGGTGGGTCGTCGAGGCCGGGTGGATGACGAGGCTCTTCGCGTCGCCGATGTTGGCGAGGTGCGAGAACAGCTTCACCGAGTCGATGAATTTTTTCCCCGCATCCAGCCCGCCCTTGATCCCGAAGCCCACGATGCCGCCGAATCCGCCGCGCAGATACCTGGCGGCGGTGGCGTGATTGGGGTGGTCCTCAAGTCCGGGGTAGACGACCCATGCGACCGCGGGGTGGTTTTTCAGGTGTCTCGCAACGGCGAGCGCGTTCTCCGAGTGCCGGTGGATCCGCAAGGGAAGCGTCTCGAGCCCCTGCAGGAACTGGAAGGCATTGAACGGGCTGAGCGTCGCGCCGAGATCGCGCAGGAGCTGGACGCGCACCTTCAAAATGAAGGCGACATTCCCCATGCCGGGCACGTTGCCGAGCGCATCCCAGAAGACGAGCCCGTGATAGCTGGGATCCGGCCCGGTGAATTCCGGGAAGAGCCCGTTGTTCCAGGAAAATTTCCCCGAGTCCACAATCACGCCGCCGATCGACGTGCCGTGCCCGCCGATATATTTCGTGGCCGAGAGGACGACGATGTCCGCGCCGTGGTCGATCGGCTTCACGAGCCCGACACCGACCGTGTTGTCCACCACGAGCGGGATCCCCGCCTCGTGCGCGATTTTCGAGATGGCCTCGAAATCCGGGACATCGAGCTTCGGGTTGCCGATCGTCTCCGCGTAGATCGCGCGGGTTTTCGGGGTGATCGCCTGGCGGAATGCCGCGGGATCTTTCGAGTCCACAAAGACCACCTTCCGGCCCAGCTTGGGAAACGTGTAATGAAAAAGCTGGTAGGTCCCGCCATAGAGGTTGTTCGCCGAGACGATCTCGTCGCCGACCCGGGTGACGGCCAACAGCGCGAGCGTCGTGGCCGCCTGTCCCGAGGCCACCGCCAGTGCTCCCGTGCCGCCTTCCAGCGCCGCCATCCGCTGTTCGAAGACATCCGTCGTCGGATTCATGATCCGCGTGTAGATGTTCCCGAACTCCTTCAGCGCAAAAAGATTCGCGGCATGCTCGGTGCTTTTGAAGACATACGATGTGGTCTGGTAGATCGGAACCGCCCGCGACCCGGTCGTCGGATCCGGAACCTGGCCCGCGTGCAAGGAGAGAGTTTCGAAGCGATGTGACATAGGGCAGAACCAATAGACGATCCCGGCGGAGATTTAAACCCGAAAAGCTCCAACGACTTTCCTTCTTTCCTTGCAAATCCCAACCCTCCCGGCATGGCCCCCCTGCCCGCCGCTTTTTTTCATTTTCCTTTTTGACCGGCAACGGCTTTGCTTCCGGTTCATCTCACTATGAAACTCGATATTCCCACACTTGAACTGGCGGCCCGCGATGCGCGCGGCCTGGCGATGGACGCGGTCGCGAAATGCAAATCCGGCCATTTGGGTCTTCCCCTCGGGGCGGCAGACGTGGGGGCCGTGCTTTACGGGCACTCCCTGAGCCACAATCCCGACGAGCCGCGCTGGCTGAACCGCGACCGGTTCGTCCTTTCCGCGGGGCACGGGAGCATGTTCCTCTACAGCTGGCTGCATCTTTCCGGATATGACCTGCCGCTCGGGGAATTGAAAAACTTCCGCCAACTTCACAGCCACACGCCCGGCCATCCCGAATTTTGGGAGACTCCGGGAGTCGAGGCCACGACCGGACCGCTTGGGCAGGGGGTTTCCAACGCGGTCGGCTACGCCGTTTCCGCCAAGATGTGCGAGGCGCGTTTCAACACCGCCGAGCACGCGATCTTCGACCATCATGTCTTCGCCCTCGCCGGAGACGGGTGCCTCCAGGAGGGGGTTTCCCAGGAAGCGAGCGCCCTCGCCGCGCACCTCGGCTTGGACAATCTCATCCTGATTTACGATTCCAACAATGTGACCCTCGATGCCATGGCTCCGGTCACCCAGAGCGAAGACACGGCCGAGCGCTACCGCGCCTATGGCTGGGACGTCCAGGAGATCGACGGCAACGGCCTGCCGGAAATTGCCCATGCGATTGAGAAGGCAAAAGCCGCGACCAGCGGGAAACCGCAGTTTATCGTTTCCAGGACACTGATCGGAAAAGGCATTCCCGAGGTTTCGGGCACCAACAAGGCCCACGGGGAAGCCGGCGTGAAATTCGTCGCCGGGGCAAGAAAAGCGCTCGGACTCCCGGACGAGACCTTTTTCGTTTCTCCGGAAACCCGCGCCTACTTCGCCTGCCACAAAGCCGGCCTGAAAAACGCCCATGAGGAATGGGTAAAAAAATACGAAGCCTGGCGCGAGGCCAACAAAGACCTTGCCCGGGAGCTGGACGATGCCCTTGCCGGAAAAGTCCCCGACCTGCTCAAGGTCATCCCCCCGTTCGACCCCGCCACGAACATCGCCACAAGGAAGGCGGGCAGCGATGTCCTGCAGCCCATCGCCCACGCCATGCCGCTCCTGATCAGCGGCAGCGCCGACTTGCACGGCTCCACGCTCAACTACATCAAGGATGGCGGAGACTTCGACCGGGCGAACCGCTCTGGCCGGAACATCCACTTCGGAATCCGTGAACACGCGATGTGCGGGCTCCTCAACGGCCTTGCCTATGACGGAATCTTCCGTCCCAGCGGAGCGACCTTCCTGGTCTTCAGCGATTACGGACGGCCCTCGATCCGCCTCGCGTCTCTTTCCAAGCTCCCGGTCGTCTATATTTTCACGCATGATTCCATTGGGGTCGGCGAGGACGGGCCGACGCACGAGCCGGTGGAAACGGTGGCCGCCCTGCGCGCCATTCCGGGGCTGGATGTCATCCGGCCCGGCGACCCCGAGGAGACCGCGGGCGCATTTGCCGCCGCGTTCCAGAAAACCGACGGCCCGACGATGCTCGTGCTCTCGCGCCAGAACCTGCCGACCTTGAATGACATTCCGGTGGGCGCGCGCCGGGAAGGCGCGTTTCTCGGAGGATACATTGCCAGGAAGGAGGCCGGCCCGCTCGCGCTCATTCTCTTGGCGACGGGCAGCGAACTCCAGCATGCGATCAAGGCGGCCGCGGATCTCGGCCCCGGAACACGTGTCGTCTCCATGCCGTGCTTTGAGCGCTTTGAACGTCAAAGCGCGGAATACAGGGAATCCGTCCTCCCGGCCGGCTGCCGGAAGCGCGTTTCGATCGAGGCCGGTGTCTCCGACCCCTGGTTCCGCTACGTCGGGCTCGACGGTCGCACCGTGGCGGTCGATCGGTTCGGTTTGAGCGCCCCCGGCCATGTCGCGATGGGGGAACTCGGAATCACCGCCGCGCATCTCGTGGAAGTTGCGAAGAGCCTGTAAGCCCCGATACTGTTCACTTTGCTGCAAAACAGGAGCGCTGGCATCTTGCCCGCGAACGTGGACGATGGCGGGCAGGATGCCCGCGCTCCTGTTTCAAGTGAACGGCATTGCCTGTAAGCCTCGGACAATTTTTCAAGCCGCGGGCTTGGAAATTCCGGGGAGGGCGCTAGAATCCGCCGCAAAATGAGCCAGATGCCCGCCTTTCCCCCGGCCGATCCCCCCCGCCGGGAGGTTCCGAAACTTGGCCAACACCTTCTGACAGGTCTTCAGGTCCTGGTGACCGTGGGGTTGCTGTGGTGGCTTTTCCACGATCCTCAAAGACGCAGCACGATTTGGAATGCCCTCCAGGCGGCGGACTGGAGATGGATGATCGCGGCCCTGGCCACCGCCGGACTCTGCGAGTTTTTTGGGATCCTGCGCTGGCAGTTGTTCCTCAAGATGCTGCATCTCCGGGTGCGTCTCGGGGAAGTCACCCGGCTGTTCTTCATCGGGGCGTTCTTCAATCAGTTCCTTCCGGGCACGACCGGCGGGGATGTGGTCCGGGTCCTCTACCTGATGCGGGATCATCCGGAGAACAAGACGGCGGGGTTCCTGAGCGTGGCGATCGACCGGCTGTTGGCGGTGTTGGTTCTGGTGGCCATGGGACTCGGCTTTGCCTGGACGCGCGGCGAGTGGTTCGCGAGCAGCTTCGCGGTGGGGAATGCGATGAAGGTTTTTGCGATCGTCCTGTTTGCGATCGGGACCGGGCTGGTGGCCTCGTTTTTTCTGACGAGCCGGCATCTTGTCGGCCGCCTGCCGCCGCGTTTCCCCCTCCGCAGGCAGATCGTGAAACTGTCCACGCTCTGGCAACTGTGCATCGAGAACCGCACGGAGGCGCTGCTCGGGGCGCTCTACACGGGACCGATGCTTCTCGCCTATTTCGCGGCGTTTTATTTCGTCGCGCTGGCCTTCACCGTCAAGGTGACCTTCCTGGACATGACCTCGATCATGCCGCTGGTGACCGCCATTTCCTCGCTGCCGATCAGCCTCAATGGAATCGGGGTCCGCGAGGCGCTGTTCGAGCAACTGCTTTCCGAACTGTGCGGCGTCCCGCAGGGAACCGGCCTCCTCATCTCCATCACGGGCATGTTCGTCTATTTGGTCTGGGGCCTGCCCGGCGGCCTGTTTTACCTGGAGCGAATCCGGCGCAGCTATGGGAAATAGCAAAATAGGGGTATTGACATGACTCCACAGACCCCCCAGTGGTAGTGTTTTCTGCGATGACAGAGGATTCCCCACGCACGCTGCTGGAACTGGAACGGCGCTTCAGTGACGAAGCGGATTGCCGCGCCTATCTGTTTGCCTTGACCCGTCTTCTACAGTTTGGAGGGTCACAAAAATCAAGGGTCCTTTATTGATGCGGGTTTGCGGGCGGGCGGCGGCGTCCGAGTCGAAAATGTAGTGCAACTTCCGCTGGCAGCCTGGCGGACTTTTCCAAGCCTGGCGGCTTGAAAAAGGGCGAGGGAAAAAGTAATGGGGAGCATGGCCGCCCGATTCGTCACGATAGACCGCGAAACGCAGCTTCTCCTGCCCCCGGAATATGAGGGAGCGGGTTCCGGAAAATCACTTGAGCCAGTTTATCCTGGATGCGGTGGATGAGATGGACACGGGAGGAGCCAAAGTCAACCACCGCGGCAGTGGCAGCGAGCAGTATCCGCCGGCCATGCTGCTCTCGCTGCTGATCTACAGCTACAGCAGCGGAGTGTTTTCGAGCCGGTCCATAGAGCGGGTGAGCCAGGCCGCCAACGACAAGCAGGAACTGGTGGACAACGTGAGGGCCATCGACCCGGTGATCCAGAGTGTCGGGAGCGTCCTCATCGATAGCGGGTTCGTGAGCGAAGCGGCGGTCAAAGAGGTCGAGGAAGCGGGGGAAGACGGCCGGGGCGCCCCCGAGGTGCTCGCGGTCATCAAGCGTGAGAGACATCATCGCAGCGTGGCTGATTTGGAGAAAAAAGATGATCCGCCACCACCGGGAGAGGATGCCAGCTTCAGCGAGAAAATGGCCCATCGCGTGGCCACCAAAGAAGGCCGGGCAAGATACAAGCAGAGGCAGCAGACAATCGAGCCGGTTTTTGGAATCATCAAAGAGGCCATCGGGTTCCGCAGGTTTAGCCTGCGGGGGCAGGGAAAAGTCGCCTTGGAATGGACCTTGGTCTGCGTGGCCTATAATCTGCGCCGCCTTCACCGCCTGACGACCATCAAAACACAAAATATCACCCCGGCATGGGCGTGATGGGAAGAAAGTGCCCTCAGCCAATGGCGTCGCCTGGCAAAAATCCGACAGGCTTCCGCTTCGGTCCGCGTCCCCGTCTCCGCAAACTCAAGAAGTGACCGCCAAACCAAAAAATCAAAAACCGGCGGCTTTTGCCGCTCGTTTTCCAGTCCGACAGGCTGCTAGTATTACTCTGTTAAGTCGAATCTTCAATTTTTAGACCGAATTTTGTTCCGCAGAAAGGACAGCAGCCGGTTGACCTCAACAAGAACGGCCGGATCAGCCGGAGGACCGCTTCCCACGTCGGGCCAGAAGTTTTTTTCTCCCTCTGCTTGAGGGCGAGAACGAAGAGGTAGGCCAAGGCGCATAAGACCAAGTGGTGATCACCCGCTTCCTGCGCCTCATCAGCCAGCAGATCTGCGCCGAACCGCTGATGCTGCGCTGCATGAAGCTGCTGGGAATCGGAAAGACCAACGCCTTTGCCCTGCTGGCGGTCACCGGAGAGGTGCGGCGCTTTGATCGCCCCGAGAAGCTCGTGGCCTACATCGGGCTCAACCCCGGTCAGCGCCGAAGCGGGAACGGAAAAAACATCAAGCTCGGCGTCGGCAAACGCGGGCGCGGGGACATGCGCCATCTCCTCATCCAGGGGGCGCAGGCCGTCCTGCGAATGGGCGGGAACACGCCGCTGGGAAAATGGGGCTGG
>Ga0172380_10002801_pt1 | contig 25673 bp, 28 predicted proteins | sample Leawe162metaG_FD_119747 | JGI IMG/M metagenome (GOLD analysis project Ga0172380, IMG submission 119747) | Leachate microbial communities from a municipal landfill in Southern Ontario, Canada - Leachate well 162 metaG | ecosystem: Engineered > Solid waste > Landfill > Unclassified | place...
CGAAGGAGGCGGCCTGGGCGGCCTCGGTGGTGGCCTGGATGACGCCGGTGTCCTGCACCGGAAAGAAGCCCTTGGGTATCCAGATGTACAGCGCCACGGTGAGCGCCATCGTGCCGACGGCCAGCCACAGCGTGGCGCGCTGGCGCTCGAGCACCCATTCCAGGGCGCGGCCGTAGCGCGCGATGGCGGCGTCGAAGAGCTTGCCCGACCAGTGATAGAAGCGGCCCTGCTCGGCCTCCGGCACGTGGCGCAGCAGGCGCGCGCAGAGCATCGGCGTCAGGGTCAGGGACACCACCGCGGAGATGAGGATGGCGACGGCCAGCGTGATCGCGAACTCGCGGAACAGGCGGCCGACGACGTCGCCCATGAAGAGCAGGGGGATCAGCACGGCGACCAGAGAGAAAGTGAGCGAGATGATGGTGAAGCCGATCTGCGCCGAGCCCTTGAGCGCCGCTGCCAGAGGCTCCTCGCCCTGCTCGACGTAGCGCGCGATGTTCTCGATGACGACGATGGCGTCGTCGACCACGAAGCCGGTGGCGATGGTCAGCGCCATCAGCGACAGGTTGTTGATGGAGAAGCCGGCTAAGTACATGAAGCCGAAGGTGCCGATCAGAGACAGCGGCACCGCCAGGCTGGGAATGATGGTGGCCGGCACGTTGCGCAGAAAGAGGTAGATCACCATCACCACCAGGGCGACGGCGAGCAGCAGTTCGAACTCCACGTCGTCGACCGAGGCGCGGATGGTCACCGTGCGGTCGGTGAGCACCGCCAGGTCCAGGGTCGGCGGCAGGCTGGCGCGCAACGCCGGCAGCGCTTTCTTGATGCGCTCCGCCACCTCGATGACGTTGGCACCCGGCTGCCGCTGCACGTTGAGGATCACTGCCTCGCGCGAATCGGCCCAGGCGGCGAGGCGGACATTCTCGGCGTCCTCGATGATGCTTGCTACATCGCGCAGACGCACGGGGGCGCCGTTCTTGTAGGCGACGACGAGGGCGCCATAATCGCCGGCCGACTTCAACTGGTCGTTGGCGTCGACCGTCGACGCGCGCGTCGGTCCGTCGAAGCTGCCCTTGGCGATGTTGACGTTGGCGGTGCCGATCGAGGTGCGCAGATCTTCGAGCGACATGCCGACCGCGGCGAGCGCGGTCGGGTTCACCTGGATGCGCACCGCCGGGCGGCGGCCACCGGCGATGGAGACCAGGCCGACGCCGGGGATCTGCGAGATCTTCATCGCCACGCGGGTCTCCACCAGGTCGTGGATGCGCGGCACCGGCAGGGTCGGCGAGCTCACCGCCAGGGTCAGGATGGGCGCGTCGGCGGGATTGATCTTGCTATACACCGGCGGCAGCGGCAGGTCGGTGGGCAGCAGGTTGGAGGCGGCGTTGATGGCCGCCTGCACCTCCTGCTCGGCGACGTCCAGGGAGAGCTCGAGGCCGAAGCGCAGGGTGATCACCGAGGCGCCGCCGGAACTGGTCGACGACATCTGGCTGAGTCCTGGCATCTGCCCGAACTGGCGTTCGAGCGGCGCCGTGATCGAGGAGGTCACCACGTCGGGACTGGCGCCGGGATACAGCGCCGTCACCTGTATCGTCGGGTAGTCCACCTCGGGCAGCGCCGACAGGGGCAGCAGGCGATAGGCGACCATGCCGGCCAGCACGATGGCCACCATCAAGAGCGAGGTGGCTATCGGACGGAGGATGAAGATGCGCGAAGGATTCATTTGGCCGGCGGGCCCGCACCCTCCGGTCTACGTTTGCCGCCTCTCGCCGCTCTTGCCTGCGGCGGCGGCCTCGCGCGCTGCCGCCGCGATCACTTCGACCTTGGCGCCCTCGCGCAGCTTGTCGGCGCCGTCGGTGACGACCCGCATGCCGGGCTTCAACGCGCCCTCCACGGCGACCAGGTCGCGATCGGCGGGACCCGGCGCGACGGGGACGGCGGCGACCTTGTTTTCATTATCGGCGACATAGACGAAGGGACCCTTGGCGCCACGCAGGATTGCGGCGCCCGGCACGGCGAGGGTTGCCTTGCGTACGCCGACGAGCAGGCGGACATTGACGAACTGGTTGGGGAAGAGCGCCGTGTCCTCGTTCTTGAAGCCCGCCTTCAGCTTGATGGTGCCGGTGGCGGTGTCCACCAGGTTGTCGGTGGTCAGCAGCCGGCCGACGGCGAGGCGCTTCTTCTGCTCGCGGTCCCACGCCTCGACGGTCATGGCCTCGGCCTCGCCGAGGCGCTGATTGATGACCACCAGATTGGTCTCCGGCACAGAGAAGACCACGGTCATCGGGACGAGCTGGGCGACGACGGCGAGACCGGCGGCGTCGGCGGCGTGTACCTGGTTGCCGGGGTCGACCTGGCGCAGGCCGACACGACCCGACACCGGGGCTGTGATGCGCGCGTAGGCGAGCTGCAATCGGGCAGCCTCCACCTGGCCGCGATCGACCTCGAGGGCGCCCTGATACTGGCGTACCAGCGCCTCCTGAGTATCCAGTTGTTGCCTGGCGATGGAGTCCTGCGCCCAGAGATCCTTGTAGCGTTGCAGATCGATCTGGGCATTGGCGAGCAGTGCGCCATCCCGGGAGAGCTGACCGTTGGCCTGAAGGAGCTGCACCTGAAAGGGACGCGGGTCGATTTCGGCGAGCAGTTGTCCCTGCTTCACCATCTGGCCTTCGCGGAAGTGCAGCTTCATCAGCTCTCCATCCACACGCGAGCGCACCGTCACCAGATTGCGTGGTATCGCCGTGCCCAGCGCGTTGATCCACACCGGCAGGTCCATGACCACAACCTGCGCCACCGACACCGGCTGTGGCCGCGCAGGGCCCCCGGGCCCACGCCGGCCCTCACGGCCGGGGCCCGGGGCCGACCCGCTTGCCGCCTCATCCTTGGCCGCGTTGAGGGTGTAATAATAGTAGATGCCGCCAGCGGCGAGCACCGCGAAGAGCAGCCAGAACACGACGCCGCGCCGTCCCGGCCTGATCCAATTGCCAAATGATTTCTTCATGTCCCGCTACCTGCAAATTTTGTTGGGTCGCAGTCTACGGCAACAGCGAGTCTCGTCGCCGCGGTCCGTATGCTGCCCTGGGGCTGCCTCTTCATGCCGGCAGGCGAATGCTGACCTCCAATCCGCCCTGCGGCCGGTTGTCGGCGCCGATGCTGCCTCCCAGGGCCTCGACCGCCCTCCTGGCGATGGCCAGCCCGAGTCCGACACCGCCCATCCTGCTGCTGCGCGAGCTGTCGACGCGCACGAAGGGCTCGAAGATCTGTTCGAGCAGCGCCGGTGGAACGCCAGGCCCATGATCGGTGACGGCGATTACGTATTCGTCGCCCACGCGCGTCAAGGCCACTTCAATCTCGCCCGCCTGAGCGGCGTAGCGCAGGGCGTTGGCGAGAATGTTCTCCAGCGCGCTTTGCAGCAAGGGCAGGTCGGTGACACACGTGGCTTCGCCGGCGTCATTGCGGAAGTGCACGTTGCAGTCCTCGGCTTCGGCCTGGAAGCAGACATCGTCGACCGCGCTGGCGATGAGCAGATCGAGCCTCAGGTCTTCGCGGCGCAGCTCATGGGCACCGGAGTCCAGGCGGGAGAAAGAGAGGATGCCACCGATAAGATCGTTGAGGCGTTCGGCTTCGCGCTCTATACGCTCCAGCTCCGGTTCGACGTCCTGTCCCTGTCGCTGGCGGGCCAGCCCGAGCGCTGCCTGCACTCGCGCCAGCGGCGAGCGGAGTTCGTGAGAGACGTCGCGCAGCAGCACCCGCTGCGACTTGAGCAGGATTTCCAGTCTTCCCGCCATGGCGTCCATGGTCGCCGCCAGGTCGGCGATTTCGTCGCGTCGGCGGCCCAGCAGCGGGCGTACGCGTAGGGAAAAATTTCCCTCGCTGTAGGCCTGCACCGCCCGCTGCAGGCGTTCTATCGGGGCGGTGATGTAGCGGGCGAGCAGCAGACAGACGAGCCCCCCGATCAGAGTAGCGAGCAGGATCTGCGCGGCAACGATTTGCGGTCGCGAGAGCAGGCGTTGCAGCGATACGCCTTCGAAGTCCTGAATCAACCAGTAGGCCTCGCCCGAGGGCGCAACCACCGGCGTCCTCCTCCCGGCGCCGCCCTCGTCCTTGCCGTTGATGTACCTATGCAGACGTTCTTGCAGTCGTGGTGGCACCTCGCGCTGCAGCACCTCGTCCCCGTCCCGGCTCACTGCCAGCAGAGGAATCAACTGCGCGTCGTCGTGCTGCCGCGCCCAGCTCTTCAGCGCTTCCATGCCGTTGCGCGTGGCGACCGTCTGCGCCTCCCCCGTCAGGCGCTCGACAGCGGAGAGCGTGGTGTTGCCGTCGCGGTTCTCCTGCGCCCGGTCGATATAGAACGACGCCGCCAGGAGCGCGCCCAGGGTGAACAGCAGCAGCGCGACCCAGAAGGAGAGGAACAGCTTCCAGAACAGTCGGTGCATCGTCTATGCCAACTCAAACGACAAACAGGTAACCGGCACCGCGCACCGTCTTTATGCGCTCCTCGCCGCTGGGACGGGGCCCGAGTTTTTGCCGCAGCTTGGACAGGTGCATGTCGAGGCTGCGATCGAAGCGTTCGAGCGTTCGCCCCAGCGCCCGCTCCGACAGCTCCTCCCTGGCGACGACCTGCCCGGCGTCGCGCGCCAGAATTTCGAGTATGCTGAACTCGGCGCCGGTGAGCTGCACCGGCATGCCACCGCGGTTCACCGTCCGCGACCCGGTCTGCAGGACCAGGTCGTCGAGGGTCAGGGTGTGCGCCACGTTGCGTTCGCGGCGGCTCTCGGCGCGGCGCAGCACCGCCCGGATGCGCGCCGACAGCACCCGCGGATTGCACGGCTTGGCGAGGTAGTCGTCGGCGCCCATCTCCAGTCCGATGATGCTCTCGACGTCCTCGCCGCGCGCCGTCAGCATCAGCACCGGCGTCGCCTTGCGGTCGCGCAGCGCGCGCAGCACCTGCAGGCCATCCATGCCGGGCATCATGATGTCGAGGACGACGACATCGAAATTCTGTTCCACGGCCTTGGCCAGGGCGCTGTCGCCGTCGTGGGCGAACTCGATCTCGTAGCCTTCGGCGCCTAGATAGGTGCCGAGCATGGAGCACAATTCTTCGTCGTCGTCAGCGAGCAGGATTCTGGGCATGGTTTGTGTTCAGGGCTGGTTCAACAGGGCGATGTTAGTCAAACGAAGTCAGGCCAGCGGCGGCCTTTACACTCTTTTACCTCATCCATAAATGATTTCATCCGCTGCTGCCGCCTCTGGCGCGTCGGCGGCATAGTCGCGTGGCGTTCGATTGATTCCAGCCTCGCGATACCACTCGTGCGCCACGATCATCGCCATGACCTCGTTGGTACCGGTCCAGATAGAGGCCAGGCGGATATCGCGATGGATGCGCTCGAGCGGCATGACGTTGGTGTAGCCGATGCCGCCGACCACCTGCATCGCGTTGTGCACCACTTTCTGGCAAGACTCGGTGACGAATTTCTTGGTCTCCGACACCATGCGCCGGATGCGGTCCATGTCCACGCCGCTATCGACGGCGCGCGCCGTGGCGTAGACCAGGGCGCGGCTGGCGTCGAGCAGCGTCACGGCTTCTGCCACCTGGAAGCTGACCCCCTGGAAGCGGTTGATGACCTGCCCGAAAGCCTTGCGCTTGGCGCTGTAGCGGGTGGCGATGTCGAGTGCCGCGCGCGCCGGGCCGATGGTCATCGCCGCCGTGCCCAGACGCTCGGGGATCATCATGGTGTTGAATACCGGATAGGCGCCGTTTTTTTCGCCGAGCAGATTCTCCCTGGGTACCCTGACGTCCTTGAACAGCAGGCGGCCGGTGCCACCGCCGCGGCAGCCCATCAGGCCGTAGAGGTATTTGACCTCGACCCCGGGGCCGCGGTCGACGATGAAACAGCTGATGCTGCGCTGTGGCGCTGCGGCCGGATCGGAGTCGGTGCGCGCATAGACGAGAAAGTAGTCGGCGCCCTCGGCGCCGACGATGAAGCGCTTCTGGCCGTTCAACAGGAAATGGTCGCCGCGGTCTTCGGCCGTCGCCGTGGCACCGAAGAAGTCGGATCCGCCGCGCGGCTCGGTCAGACATTCGGCGGCGAAGATCTCCCCCCTGAGCAGCGGCTTCACGTAGCGCTCCTTCTGCGCCTCGGTGCCGTGCAGGACAATGGCGTCGCAGACCAGGTCGGCGCCGACACCGAAGACGCAGGCCAGTTCGTAGCCCAAGCTGCCGATCTCCTCGCTGATGGCGCAGGAGGTGACCCAGTCGAGGCCGCGGCCGCCCCACTGGACCGGGTGGCGGACGCCGAGCAGATTGCGTCGGCCGGCGTCTGCCAGCCAGTCGCGCGGGAAGCGGATCTTTTCCTCGTCCATGTCGAGGATCAACTGGCGCGGCGTGGCGGTGACAAAGTCGCGGGCCTCGTCGCGAACGCCGCGCTGTTCCTCGGTCAGCAGGTGGTCGAACATGAGATGGGCCTCCGCATAGGGGTTCCAACACGACAGTGTAATGCGATCGCGGATAGCGCGGTCGGCAAATCCGGCGGACGGGTCCGCCGGCGTTATACTTATGCCGGGGTAGAAGCGCTAGCCTTATTCTCGGTCGGGAAGGGCGAGAAGCCAGTGGCTTCATCGACCGTGCGACCGCCATCGAACGAGGAGGAGTATTGATGTCGACACCCGAATTCATCCGCAGCATTGCCCTGGTTGGCCACGGCGGCGCCGGCAAGACCTCGCTGGCCGAGGCTCTGCTGGCGCGTGCGGGCGCCATCACCGCTGCCGGCAGCGTAGAAAAAGGCACGACGGTCTGCGATTTCGACACCCAGGAAAAGTTGAGCGGCCACTCGCTCAACTCTGCGCTCGCCAACGCGGACTGGAACGGGGTCAAGCTGTACCTCGTCGATACCCCCGGCTATCCGGATTTCTCCGGTCCGGCGATCGCCGCGCTGGCCGCGGTCGACACGGCGCTGGTGGTGATCAACGCCCAGACCGGCGTCGAACTGACCACCGAACGCATGATGCGCTGGTCGGCGGCGCGCGGCCTGTGCCGCATGATCGTCATCAACAAGATAGACGCCGATAACGTCGACCTGTCGGGACTGGTGAATGACATCCGCGCGCGCTTCGGCAAGCAGTGCATGCTGCTCGATCTGCCGGCCCATGACCGCAAGGAGGTCATCGAAGTGCTCGAGCACGCCGAAGGCGACGCCGACATCGAATCGGTCGCTACCGCACACCGCGCCCTGATCGACCAGATCGTCGAGGAGGACGAGAGCCTGCTCGCCCGCTACCTCGAGGAGGGAGAGGACCCGACGCTGGCCGAAATGCATGCCGCCTTCGAACAGGCGCTGCGCGCCGGTCACCTGGTGCCCATCATGTTCGTGTCCGCACGCACCGGCGCCGGCGTGAGCGAACTGCTGCGCGTGCTCGAGACTCTGGCGCCCAATCCCAGCGAGGGCAACCCGCCGCCCTTCTACAAGGGCGAGGCGGGATCGGGCGAGGCCTTTCACGCCGTGCCCGATCCCAAGAAGCACGTGCTCGCCCACGTCTTCAAGATCGTGCCCGATCCCTACATGGGCCGCGTGAGCATCTTCCGCGTTCATCAGGGCACGATGAAGAAGGATATGCAGATGTTCATCGGCTCCGGGCGGCGCTCCTTCAAGGTCGGCCACCTCTACCGTTTGCAGGGCAAGGAGTACGCCGAGGTGGACTCTCTCGCCCCGGGCGAACTGGGTGCCATCGCCAAGGTCGAGGACATCGAGTTCGACGCGGTCCTCCACGATTCCCACGACGAGGACAACATCCACCTGAAGCCGCTGGAGTTCCCCAAGCCCATGCAGGGTCTCGCCGTCGAGACCAAGAAGCGGGGCGACGAGCAGCGACTCTTCGAGGTGCTGCACAAGTTGGAACTGGAGGATCCCTGCTTCGTCGTCGAGCGCAATCCCGGCGGCAACGAGACGGTGATCCGCGGCTTGGGCGAGATGCATCTGCGCGCCAAGCTGGAACGCCTGGCCACCCAGTACAAGCTGGAACTGGCGACCAGTCAGCCTTCCATTCCCTACCGCGAGACCATCACCAAGAGTTCCGAGGCGACCTACAGGCATAAGAAGCAGTCGGGCGGCGCAGGCCAGTTCGGTGAAGTGGCTCTGCGCGTCGAGCCGCTCGCGCGCGGCGCCGGCTTCGAGTTCGTCGATGCGGTGAAGGGGGGCGTCATCCCCGGCGTCTTCATCCCGGCGGTGGAGAAAGGCGTGCGCCAGGCGCTCGACGCCGGCGTCATCGCCGGCCAGCCGGTCGAGGACGTGCGGGTAACGGTGTTCGACGGCAAGCACCACGCGGTGGATTCCAAGGAAGTGGCCTTCGTCGCCGCCGGCAAGAAGGCGACCATGAAGGCCATTCGCGAAGCCGGCGCCATCGTCCTCGAACCCATCGTCAACATCGAGGTGACCGCCCCCGACGAGTCGGTCGGCGATCTCACCGGCGACCTGCTCGGCCGCCGCGGCCACGTCACTGGCACCGGCCAGGGCACGCGCAGCCAGGGCATGACCCAGATCAATGGCGAAATCCCCTTAGCCGAGATAGGCGACTACCAGTCCAAGCTCAAGTCGCTGACCGGTGGCCAGGGCAGCTACACGGTCGAGTTCGCGCGCTACGCACCCATGCCCGCCAACCTGCAACAGAAGCTGATGGCGAGCTTCAAGGTGCAGGAGGAGGAGGACTGACGGATCACCCTGCCTTTCCCCCGGCCCCCTTCCCGGGGAAGGGGGTGACGGTGGTTCGTCGCTGTGGGAGCCGAAGGCGGGACCACCCGAAGAGGTGGCGGGACTCCATGTTCTACTCTGCACCGGGCTCGGGGCGGCCCTTCGCCCGGTGCTCGTGCCCGCCGCCGCCGATTCACGGAGCGCTATTTGAGGTCGTAGAAGATGACGGCGCGATAGTTGCTCTTCACCGGCCGGCCGGCGGCTGTGGCCGGGACGAAGCGGGTGGCGCGCACGGCGGCGAGGGCCGAGCGGTCGAAGACGTCGGCCAGCGTGGCGCTGACCACATTGGCCTGCTCGACGCGGCCGGCTTCATCGACCAGCGCGTGCACTTCGACCTTGGCGGAGATTCCCAGCCCCAGGGCACCCTCCGGATAGGCCGCGGCGATGGGGGTCAAGGGTAGCGGTCCGGCATCGCCGCCGGCGGTGCCGGCGTCTTTGGCACGAGGAGCTGGGACGGGATCTGCATTGGTTGGCCGGGGCGGCAACTCTTGGGGCGGCACGGGATCTGGCTGCGGCGACAATTGCCGCAGCGCGACGCTGAGCGGCTGCGCTGGCAGGCTGTCGGACGGTGGCTGGCCACCGCTGCGCAAGCCGGCGTGCGTCGCGAAACTGAACAGCAGCGCCGCGTGCAGAGCGACCGAGGCGAGCAGCGCGAGATTCAGCCGGTCATTGTTTGGACGCGCGTCGCCTGCCACGATGGGCCCGCATCACTTTGCCGCTGCGACGCGATCGAGCTCTTGCTCCAGTTGCGCCACAGGAATTGCGCCGGGGACACGCTCGCCGTTGGTGAAGAAGATGGTCGGCGTCGCGCGCACGCCGATCTTCTGGCTCAAAGCGAGATTCTTCTCGATCGGTGTGTCGCAGCTCGCGGCCGCCGGCTGGTTGCCGTTGACCATCCAGTCGTTCCACGCCTTGGCGCGATCAGCCGAGCACCAGATGGCTTTCGACTTGACCGAAGAGTCGGCCGAGAGTATCGGGATCAGGAAGGTGTAGAGGGTGAAGTCGGTCATCGCCGTCATGTCCTTCGCCAGCTTCTTGCAGTAGCCGCAGTTCGGGTCCTCGAAGGTGGCGAACACGCGCTTGCCGTTGCCGCGCACTGTCTTTATCGCCAAGTCGAGCGGCAGATCGGAGAACTTGATCTGCATGAGCTTGTTCTTGCGCGCTTCGGTGAGATTCTTCCTGCTCTTGACGTCGATGATCTCACCCTGGATGAAATAGCTGCCCTTATCGTCCGAATAGAGGATGTCGGTGCCGACCTGGATCTCGTACAAGTCCAGGACGCCGGCCTTGTGCACCGCCGCTATGGGTATGCCTGGACCGTAGAGAGAGGTCAGGGCTTTCCTGATTTCCGCTTCGTCGGCGCGGGCGAGACCCGCGGCCAAGGCGAGGATGGCGCAGAGGCCGGCGATAATTTTATTTTTCATAACGACTCCGTTGGTCTTGTTTCAACCCAGCGCGTAGCGCACCAGGGCATCACGTACGACAGGCAGGGCGTTGGTAAGGTTCAACCCGCTATTGCGCAGCCATGAAAGGGCCACATGGCGTGGGCGGAATAGGTGCTGCAGGGCGTGCGTCACCGATTGTAGAACAAACACCTCCTCGCGGCGGCTCCGCTCGTAGCGACGCAGCAGCCGCTCATCGCCGCAATCGACGTGAACCGGGCGCTGCCCGAGCACCGCCGCGAGGGCGCGGCCGTCCTGCAAGCCGAGATTGATGCCGTGACCGGAGAGGGGATGAAGGGTGTGCGCGGCGTCGCCGATCAGCGCCAGCCGCGGGCCCACGCAACGCGGCGCGCGCATCAGGCGCAGAGGAAAAGCAGCGGGCGGCGTCAGCAACGAGAATTCACCGAGACGCCAATTGCCTGCTGCGGCGACCCGCTCGCAGAGATCCCGCGGCGTCAGGGAGAGCAGTTCATGCGCGTGCGCATCGGGGGTGGACCAGACCATCGACAGCCTGTTGCCCGGCATGGGCAGCCAGGCGAGCACGCCGTCGTCGCGGAACCACTGCAGGGCGCAATCGCGATGCGGCAGCTCGCAGGCGAAGTTGGCGACCGCGCCCATCTCGCCGTAGGGCGTGAAGCGCACCACGATGCCAGCGGCCTGTCGCGTCCAGGATTCGGCGCCGTCGGCGCCGACGACCAGGGCCGTATGCAGGATCCGCCCATCGGCCAGGGTCAGTTGCGCCTCCTCGCTGCCGATGTCCAGCGCGCGCGGCGCGACCGGGCAGAGCAGGGTGACGTTGCCCTGACGCTTCGCCGTTTCCCACAACTCGGCTCCGAGCAGAGAAGATTCGACGATCCAGGCGAGTTCGGTGACGCCGCTGTCGTAGGCGGAGAATTCCAGCCGGCCGCCGGCGTCGCCGAAAATCTCCATCGTGGTGACCGGCGCCAGGCGGCCATGATCGAGACGCTGCCAGACGCCCATCTGGTCGAGGAAGCGCTGGTTCGCCGGGCTGATCGCGTAGACGCGAGCGTCCCAGTCGGGCGCTCGCGGCGCCACCGGCGCCGGACGCTCCTCGACGATGGCGATGGACAGCGGCGCGGCACGCAGCGCCACGGCCAGAGACAGACCGGCGAGACCGCCGCCGACGATGATGAGATCGAACTGCATCCGGCATTGTCCTGGAGCGGCCCCCGCTTGACAAGAGCAGGCCCCGCGCCGGATAATTTCGCCCCTTGTCAATCTGGCTGTCGCATTGCACCAGCAAGGCAAACGGTGATGTAGCTCAGCTGGTTAGAGCGACGGATTCATAATCCGTAGGTCGAGGGTTCAAGTCCCCCCATCACCACCAGTATTCACGCGGCTCCCAGCAACGGGGGCTTTTTTTCTTTCTGCTGGCGTGCCTATCGGGCTCCCCAATCGGATTACATCATCGATCTGAAATTGCGCGATCGATCTTAACGCCACGGCGCCGTTGGACTGTTGACTTGCCGACTATAGCACTTAGTGCTATAAAGTAGGCAAGGGGAGAGGAACATGCCGATCTACGAGACCCGATGGTTTTGCCGGTGGGCCAGAAAGGAAGGCATAGGCGCGCATGCTCTCTGCGAGGCAGTGCGTGAAATGGTGGACGGGCTCTACGATGCGGATCTGGGCGGTGGGTTGCTGAAGAAACGGATCGCCAGAAGCGGGCAGGGTAAGAGGGGTGGATTTCGTACCTTGGTGGCGACCAACAAGGGTGAACGCTGGGTTTTCGTGTTCGGCTTTCCGAAGAACGAGCGTAGCAACATCGACAAGGATGAGGAAACGGCCTTGAAGAAACTTGCCGCGCATCTGTTGTCGCTGTCGGCAGAGGCCGTAGGCAAGGCACTGCGCGCCGGTGAATTGACGGAGGTAGATTGCAATGCGAAAAACAAAATCAGCGATTCTTGAGGCCGTCCACGAGACGGCAAAAGGGCTGCACACCGCTGGTGTGATGGATCAGGTCACGCTACGCGAGTTCGATCGGCTGTGTCTGCCTCCAGTCGAAGCTTTGCGCCCGGATGAAATCAAAAAAATCCGCGAGGCCTCGCATGTCAGTCAGGCCGTATTCGCCGCGCTCCTGAATACCAGCGTATCGACGGTTCAGAAGTGGGAGATCGGGCAAAAGCGGCCCACGGGGACCGCGCTCAAGCTGCTGCATCTGGTGCAGAAGCGGGGTCTGGAAATCGTTGCTTAGGCATCCGTACCGCCAAGATCGTCACCGCACTCACCCATGAACGATTGAAGGCAGCGCGTAAGGATTACGAGGTGCGATATGGCAAGGAAAATTGAAATGGTGGAAGTTGGCACGGGCGACGTGTTCCAAGACTTGGGGCTTGCAGACGCGGGGGAACGGAAGCCCCGCGTTCAACTTACCATGCGCCTCAAGGACATCATCAAGGACCGCCAGCTGACACAGTCCAGCGCCGCCGAAATCTTCGGCATTCCCCAGCCCCATATTTCCGAGCTGCGCAACTACAAACTCAAACGCTTCTCGTCGGAACGCCTGCTGCATTTCATTACCCAACTTGATAGAGACATAGAGATCGTAATTCGGCCCAAGGCGACGAATCACGTTTCGGGGTTGGTGTCGGTGCTCGTCGCTGTCTGAATATTCGGAAACCCGAATGAGTAGAACGAAAACCAAACCGCACAGCGAATACTACACAAGCGTCTGGGACGCCATCGAGGACACGCCGCAGATGGCTGCTAATATGCGCGCACGCTCCGAACTCGTCATTGAATTGACGGAGGCCATCAAGAATCGCGGCATGAGCCAAGCGGAGGCCGCAAAGCTGTTCGGCGTCACCCAGTCGCGCGTCTCCGACCTCATACGCGGCAAAATCGATCTCTTTTCAGTAGATGCACTGATCGATATGGCAGCGGTTGCAGGTGTTGCGCCACAGGTGAAGATCAAGAATGACAGAATGAGGCAGAAATCCTAAGCGTGGCAGCCCGTGCGCGTCATTGCAGACGTTAAGCCCGTTCCATTATAGTTAGGCCTTCGCGCCATGTCTTGGCCCGGGTGGGGAACCGATCAGGGCGCGGACAATACCTCAATCCGCTGAACACATCTGCCTGGTCTGGCGAGCCAAACGGGGCAGTGATTCAAGAACGTTGCCATATGTGCCATTGACGAGGGAAAAAACAAATGGACGTGGAAAAATACAAGGCCGCATTAGAGGCACACAAACACTATGATACTGTTTCCATCGCGATTGTTGGCGGTCAACTAGCAATCAGTGGTGCGTCTTTCTTTATTTACGAGAAGATCGAGGGAACGCCAGTGGACTATCTTCCCTTCGTAATCACGGCTCTTTGCATCCTAATTCTCTTATCTCTCTATCGGCACTGCGCCTATTTTGCAAACGTTGCAAGGAATGTTGCAGCAGATTTGGAACAAGGAAAAGAAATACCCGGTGTGTCCGTAGCTTTCAAGACGAACTCACACCCTGCAAACAAGAGTTGGAGAAGAGGTATATATGGAAAAGTGCACTTCCTTTCTTTCATTCTTGTTGCGGGACTGGTTGCATCGGCGGTTGTTGTATTAAACAAATAGCGTCTCGTGAAGTCAGCGGGATTCGCTTCGTACTGTCTTGAACGTGACGCAGCCGTTGCTTCCGGCCGAGCATTGGCGAGCGAGGGCGGGCCAATATTCCGTTTACTCGGCGATTATCGCCAATTCATAATCCATAGGTCGAGGGTTCAAGTCCCCCCATCACCACCACTAAAGACGCGGCTTTCCAGAGGGAAGGCCGTTTTGCTTGGTGGCCACGAAACACCAATATGAGGATCTCGTCCTTGCAATGTATATCCACACGGATATACTGTGGGCTATGAAGCCTGTGCGATTCCTTGGCGATTCGCTCAAGCGCCTGCGTGAATTTCCAGCGGACGCGCGGCACGATGTGGGTCGGCAACTTGACCGGGTGCAACGTGGCAAGGCAGCCAGCGACTTCAAGCCTATGCCCTCGATTGGAAAGGGTGTTGAGGAAATACGGGTGTGGGACGATGCGGGGACCTTCCGGGTGATTTATACCGCTCGGTTGGCAGATGCGGTATATGTTCTGCACGCTTTCCAGAAGAAAACGCCGGCTACGGCGAAGCGTGATGTCGAAACAGCCAAGGCGCGCTTTACCACATTGATGGGGGCGAGATATGAGCAAACTGAAGACGAAGAATGAAAGTTATGCAAGCGTATGGGACGCGATCGCCGACACCCCGGAGGAGGCGGCAAATCTTCGCCTGCGTGCGGACTTGATGGAGCAGATTACCGTCCTGATCGAAGAAAGCGGCTGGACACAGGCCGAGGCCGCCAAGCAATGCGGCGTGACTCAGCCACGTATCAATGACTTGCTACGTGGGCGAATCTCGCGTTTTTCGCTCGATGCCTTGGTAAACATCGCAGCGGCACTTGGTAGACGCGTTCATGTTGAACTCGAAGCTGCATAACGTGACGCCGTTGAGATTTCTCGGCGAGCATTGGCGGGTGAGGGCGGGCCAATACAAAGATTTAACGGCCGTTAGCTGCCCTTCATAATCCGTAGCTCGCGGGTTCAAGTCCCCCCATCACGACCAATAATGACGCGGCTTCTAGAGGTAGAGGCCGTTTTAGTTGGTAGAAAAAATCCCTTCGTGTAGGATCATCGCCATCGAGAAAATAAGACCCCGAGGGGATGCTTACAAATGAGCCTACAAAGAATTAAATCGCTCGACGGCAAGGATGAATATGTCTTGTTGCCAGTGGCGGTCTATAAGGCGCTCAAGGGCGAGATCGACGGCGAACTTGCCGACAAGGCCCGCAAGTCCAAGGATGACGAGTATGTGCCCTTTGTCTTGGAAGATTATGTGCACAACCCTGTTGCCTTGGCACGTATGAAAGCCCATCTCACGCAAGAGCAGCTAGCAAAGCGCTTGGGTGTCTCCCAGGCCTACGTAAGCAAGATCGAGCGCCGGGATTGTGTTACGCCGGCGCTGATCGATAGGGTGACGAAAGCCATCCGCCGCAAAGCTCAGAGCGCCACGTGTTCCCGCGTTCCGAATTCCGCAGCATCTGGGAAGTTGCTCATAATTGGGCCGGCCTTGACCCACGCTGACCTGCCCCAAGTAGCCGTACCAACGGTCTGGCAGGAAGTCCGGTTGCTGATTAAAGTATTCCTTCATTGTTGGGTTGCGTTACAGTGGCCGTCCGTTGCCGATGGAAGGTCTTGAAGACATCGGTTTCCATTGCATCGAGCAGAGCTATTCTATCCACTGGCTGCATGACACCTGTAGCTTGTAGTAATACTGCTCGTTTTGGTCACGACTTTGCGACAGAATCTTTACTTCGGTCTACGAAAGGGGGAAACTTCAGCGCGCTCCTGCCTACCGACATGGAGCATATCGACATGATCTCCACGGCCCTGGACATTGCGTGCAGGTCAAGGTCTTCAAATGACGTTTTCGTACGCGCATGTCCAGATTGAAATTACCGACTTGAGGTACAGAAGGAAATAGGGAGGAGGGATAATGAAATTCAAAATTAAAACATGGCTCCTGGTACTCAGCAGTTTGATGGTCGTTGCAACGGGTGCATGCGCAGAGGACTACCCGACGCATGCCGTCAAACTCATCGTGGGTTATCCTGCAGGAGGGATGATCGATTCCGTCGCGCGTATGATCGCGCAACGACTAGCGGATATTCTGAAACAGCCGTTTGTTGTCGAAAACAAGCCGGGAGCGAGCGGTAATATTGCTGCCGCCCAAACCGCAAAAGCTGCCGCTGACGGATATACTTTGTTTGTCAACGACGTTAACCCGGCTTCCCTCATCTACAAGGACTTGCCCTACGATCCTATCAAGTCTTTCACCCCGGTTGGCAATGCCGTGATGGTGCCTCTGATATTGGTTGCCAATTCAAAAACCGGGATCAAGACCCTCGCAGATCTTATCCGTCAAGCGAAAGCCAGCCCGGGGACCATTAACTATGGCACGCCGGGAATCGGAAGCTTGCACCATATCGCGATGGAAGCCTTTTGCAGAAGGGCCGGCATAGTCCTCATGCACATTCCCTACAAAGGAGGCGCCCAGCTTTATTCCGCATTGTTGAGCGGCGAAGTCCAAGTGGGGATGATCGGAATCCCGGCAGCAACGACCTATAGCAAATCGGGCCAATTCAATCTGCTCGCTGTAGTGTCGCAACAGCGTTACCCGACTGCTCCTGATGTTCCCGCGATCTCCGAGTTCTATAAAGGGTACGATTATGCCTCAGCAAGCGGCATCCTGGCACCCGCTGGACTATCGCCCGAAATCGTGGAGAAACTGTCCGGGGCCTTAAAGACCGCCCTTGAAGGACCGGAGATAAATGAACGGCTGATCAAGCTTGGCCTCCTTCGCAGGTGGCTTTCCCCGCGGGACTACGCTGAATTCCTTCGTCAGAGTAACGAGAACTACAAGCGCGCGATTGAAGAATCACACATCATGCTGAATTGACGGTAGGCAGCCAGAGGATCAGCGTGAAGCAAAGCGAGCGTCGATGCTCAAGGCGGTAAGGCGCTGTGGGCTCATCAAGAGAGCAATGGCTGTCTTGATTTCGTTGCGACAAATATGACCTTGGGAATCGGCGTTGGCTGTTGGAGGCAGCGCCCGAAACACCGTCTCATTCGATGGAGGACGAATCGTGAAGAAAGATATCTTGGACGGTGGGGAAGCGATTGTTCAGGCTTTCCGCAATTTGGGCATTGACTACGTCTTTTCCTCTCCTGGATCCGAGTGGGCTCCATTATGGGAAGCTTTCGCGCGCCAGAAGGTTGAGAACATTCCCGGGCCGACCTATCTGAACTGCGGACACGAGTTGCTCGCGGTGGACATGGCGATCGGCTATACGACGGTCACCGGCAGGATGCAGGCCGCGATATTGCATGCGGGTTCCGGTCTCATGCAGGGCTCGATGGGTATCTACGGCGCCAGGACTCTGGCAATTCCCATGATCGTCATGTCCGGCGAGGCGTTGACCTACGGGGATCAGGAGGGATTCGATCCCGGCTCGCAGTGGTACGCGTACCTCGGTGTGGTCGGCGGTCCGCAGACGCTCATCGAACCCCTGGTGAAATGGGCGACCCAGGCAACGAGCCCGGCCACCCTCTATGAAATGGTGATTCGCGCCGGCGAATTGGCGCGGAGATCGCAGAAGGGGCCCACCTATTTGAACGTCCCGGTGGAGACCATGCTGCATCCTTGGACCCCGCCGGCGCAGATGCGCAAGGTTCCGCCTGCGCCCAGCCAACAGGCCTCTGCAGCGGATATCCAGAAGGTCGCGGACCTTCTGCTGACAGCGAAGAATCCGGTGATCACGACGGAATCGGGAGGGCGCGAGGCGGAAGGCTATGAGGCGCTGGTCGAGTTGGCCGATCTGCTGTCCATTCCGGTCGTCGAGAGTCTCGTTGCCACGGTTGCGAATTTTCCGAAGGATAATCCGCTGCACCAGGGGTTCGACATCGAGCCGCTGCTCGCGAGTGCGGACCTCGTACTGATGGTCAGGAATCGCGTCCCCTGGTATCCGCCGAAGAAGGGTCCCGAGCAGGCGACGGTCGTCGCGATCGACGAGAATCCTTTCAAGGATCACATGGTTTATCAGAACCTGCACGCGGATATCTATCTCGAGGGCGATGTTCCCTGGTCGCTCAAGACGCTGGCCCAAGCGGTTCGCGCTGCGCGCCCCGATGCCGCCGAAATAGCGGCGCGCCGGGGGCGTTGGGCAAGTGCGCACGAGCAGAGCGAAGAAGACGTCCGAACCGCGGTGGCCGCCGCGCGCAGCAGCAGCGGCATTCACCCGGCCAACCTCTGCGCGACCCTGGGGGAAGTGCTGCCCAGGAACACGATCTACGTGGACGAGACGACGTCGCACCGTGGTCAAATCCACCAGTTCGTCCAGAACTACGGAATGCTTAGCTATGTCCGTACCCCGGGCGGCCTTGGCCAGTGCCTCGGCGTGTCCCTGGGGATCAAGCTTGCCAGCCCGGATCGCCCGGTCGTTGCCTTGATCGGCGACGGCGCATTCCTATACAACCCGGTGCTTCCGGGACTGGGATTCGCGAAGCATGCCAACCTGCCGATCATGGTGATCGTCTTCGACAATCGGGGATATCGGGCCATGAGGGGCAGTCACCTGGCTTACTATCGCGACGGCGTGGCTGCGCGGCACAATCTGTTCCACGGCGAAACGCTCGATAGCGGCGATTATCACGAACTGGCGAGAGCTTTTGGCGCAGTGGGCCTCTGCGTGGAGCACCCGTCCAAACTGAAGTCCGCCCTGCAGGAGGGCTACGAGGCAGTTAAGAATGGCACCATGGCAATCGTCAACGTGCGGCTCGAAACCTGAACGGAAAAAGGACGAGCCCGCCAAAGTAGGCTCTGAAAATCATCCAGCCGGTCTCCCGCCGCCGAGGTTGGTGGCCGAGTTGAAGCGAGCTTTGCCGATTGAGGGCGCGCCAATGTTCCGATCTAAATGCTGTACGTCGCCTGGGGCAACTTCGAACGTCACGATTGCTCTCTTATTGCGCCGATGCGTGATCGCCAGCGTTGGACTTGCTGCGGTTGGATGCGGTAGCGGCGATGGCGAGCAGAGAAACGGCGAACCAACGAACGGCCTGATGCCAGGAGTCACGGTGCCGTCTGTGTTTCCGCCTTCATCGGGCCTGGCCCAACTGTGTGTTGCTCCACGGCCTGCTGGCACCATCAATCCGGATACCGGCCTGGCCTATGGTGACGTGCCGGCGTCTCTACTCGAGGAGAAGGGGTGGATACGCTCCTTTGTGCACGAGACTTATCTATGGCCCGAGGATGTACCCGAGGTCGACCCGACGGGTTACGTCATTGGCGCGACAGTCCCCTTTGTAAATCCCGCCAACAACGCTCAAGGGCACATTGCGCTGGCCTCCGTATACGACGTGGTGAAAGGCTATTTCAATAGCCAGCGCTCACCTCTCCTTACGCCATCGGGCAGGGCCAAAGACAGGTACCACTTCACCTACCCAACCAGCGATTGGCAAGCGCTTGAGAGGCAAGGCAATGGCGCCGGCTTTGGCTTCACGATCAGCCTCATTTCCGCTGGGCCTCCGCGCAAGGCCGTGGTTGCCTACACCAGTCCAGGAACACCGGCGCTGGAAAGCGGAATCGGCCGTGGTGCGGCGATACTCAGCGTTAACGGCGTCGATGTCATTTACGGAAACGATACGGCTACCCTGAACGAAGGCTTGTTCACTCCCGTTATCGGCAAACAATATAGCTTTGAGGTCCTCGATCAGGGGGCGGCAACGTCGCGGACCGTCGCCATGACTGCCGGCCGATTTTACATATTTCCCGTGCCGAACACACAGACTTTGCCACCACCCAACGAAACGGTCGGCTACATGCTCTTTACCGACCACATCGCCAGGGCCGAGATTGGATTGGTCCTCGCGATCAAACAACTCAAAGCTGCCAACGGCGGCCGCGGGATAAGCGATCTTGTCCTCGATTTGCGCTACAACGGCGGCGGCATATTGAACATCGCTGCCGAATTGGCCTACATGATCGCTGGCCCCGGGCTCACCGCCGGCAAGGTGTTCGAGAAAGAGTTGTTCTCCAGCTTGAATCCCCTGGGCTCGACAGCAGGGCAAGTGACGGTCCCCTTTGTGGACGTCACTCAGGGCTATTCCACGTTCCCCGGGCAGCCGCTTCCCTATCTTGGACTGCCACGGGTCTTTGTGATTACCGGTTCTGGCACCTGCTCAGCGAGCGAGTCCATCATCAACGGCTTGCTTGGTGCGGGCGTCGAAGTAATCCAGATAGGCGGCGGCACTTGCGGCAAGCCCTATGGTTTCTTTGCCCGTGAAAACTGCAGTACGACCTATTTCAACATCCAATTCAAAGGGGTCAACGATCGCGGCTTTGGCGACTATTCCGATGGGTTCATTCCCGGCGCGCCCGTCGCAGCGGCCAACAAGCTACGCGGATGTGCTGTCGCCGACGACTTCAGCAGTCCGTTGGGAGACCCCGCAGAAGCGCGCCTGAAGTCGGCCCTGGGGTTTCTTGCCAACGGCAGTTGCCCTCCCGTGGCGTCAGCCGCAATGAAGGTGGCGCCCCGGGTTGGGGCAGGGCGATCGACTGATATGCTCATGCGTCCAGCGGTGCTCGAAAATCGCTTCCTGATGGATCACTGATGGTTCATTGCGAGAGCTTGGTGATGAGAAAATCGAAGACCAAACCGAAGTGCGAGCGCGGGTGATGGCCTATGCCAACGTTTGAGATTGCCGGCCTCGTCGTCGTGGCCTTGATCACTTGGCTGTGGTTTGACAGCTTCAAGGCGCGTGGTATCGGAATCCGTGCCGCCGAGTCTGCGTGTGCCGCCGAAGGTCTGCAGTTGCTCGACGATACGGTAGCGATCGCCAGCCTCACGCCGGCACGCGATGACGCTGGCCGCTTGGTGTTGCGCCGCATCTATGCCTTCGAATACAGCGACACCGGCGACAATCGGCGCAGCGGAAGCGTTGTCATGCTCGGTACGCAAGTCGTCATCATCAACGTCGGCCTGCGGTCGGCGTGATCCTACTTTGCTCGGTGCTCGGTGATCAGTCTGGCCGTCTGTTGGCGCGGCGCGTTTCGACGGGCGCTGATTTCGAAGATGGCGGCGGGCCGCCTGTCCAGTATGGGCTTGGCCCGCAGGGCGGCAATCCGCCGGTCGAGCTTGTCGACGGCCTTGATCATGCCGCGCGCCGCCAGAACGGCCCGGACGCCGAGCAGTTGCTCGATTTCACCGGGGGTGGCGGGCGCCTGTGCCACCGGTAGCGAGCGCACCGGCTCGCCCCAGTGCTCCTTGGGCAAGCTGGCGGCCGCGGCGAACTGCTGCGGCTCGCTCACCAGGCGCGCGATTTGCAATTGCCCGTATTTCATCGCCCATTCCAGCGCGCCGTCGCCCCGGTCGTTCCTGATGTTCCGGTCGGCGCCGAGGCCGACCAGTTTGCGCGCCAATTCTTCGCGCCCCTCGTGGACCGCCATCATGAGCACGCTGGATCCGTTGGTGCTGCGCGCGTTGATGTCGGCGCCGCGCCCGATCAGGTATTGGACGATTTCATTGCGACCGGCGAACACCGCATAGTGCAGCGCGGTCCACTGCAGCGGCTGGCGATTGACTTGCGCGCCATGCGCCAGCAGCCATTGCACCGCTTCCAACTGCCCCCGCCAGGCCGCGTGCAGCAGCGCCTGCTCGCCGGCCGCGTTGGTCTTGTTGACGTCGGCGCCGTGCGCGACGAACAGTTCCATCAGCGGGATGTTGCCTTCCCACGCGGCGATCATCAGGCCGGTGCCGATGCGGTCGGCGAGGAAATCGGGCGGCAGGCCGGCATCCAGCCACTCGCGGACCTGGGCGATGTCGCCGAGTTCTACACGGATGCCGAAGCGCACCCGATCCGGCGGTTGCGCGCCAGCCGCCTGCGTCAGGGCCAGTGCGGAGAGGACTATTGTCAGGAGCAGTCGCCGTATCGATTTCATGGTTTCCTTGTCATCAGCGCATTCTTCGCTTGCAATGATTGCCGGACTGGGCCGATTATTGTCCGATGAAACCACTGTTTCCGCCAAGCTGAATGCACGCCATCGATCCCGCCCTCGTCAAGGGCATGGCCTTGTCCCTCTTGCTGCATGCATTGTTGCTCGCTGCGGGTGGCTGGCTGGTCGGCCCGGTGCACCGGGCGTTTGCCGCGCCCGAGGCGCGACTCGATGTCACGCTGCAGCCGCGCGAGGCGTTGGCGGGGCCGCCGCCGCTCCTCCTCGACGAATCACCTCCGCCCGTGGCCCGGGTGCGGCCACTGCGTGCGCGATCGGCCCATGGCGGCGGCGCCGCGAATGTCTCGCGCGGGACGCTCGACGCGAACGCCGGCGCAACCCTGGCCGGTGAGGCGGCGCGGCAGGCCAACAGGCAGTTGGCCCGGGAACTGCTCTATCCGCCTGAGGCCATCGTGCGCGGCCTGGAAGGCCAGGCGCTGGTGCTGCTGTTTCTGGATGCGTCGGGCAACGCCATCGCCGCCCGGCTGGAAGCAAGCAGCGGCCATGCGCTGCTCGACGATGCCGCCGTTCGCGCCGCGCGGACGCTGCGCGCCCTGCCCGACAGCGCGCCGCGCGAAGCCTTGTTGCCAGTGCGTTTTCGCCTGCGCTGAGCGCCGAGTTGATGAGGAAGGCCGAGCTTCAATCTGGCGACGGCCAATCGCTGAAAGGAAAAGGCAGGTCTTCGCACGCGAAGCTGAGGAAATTGGCGATTTGCCTGATGTAGTTGCCCAGGCCACGACCGAATGCCAGCAGCCGCACGTTGGGCGCGTCTGTCAGCAAGGTAATGACGAACTGTATGAGCGCAACGAGGAACAACAGCGTTCCGCACAGGTGGAAGATCATGGCCATCAATACCATGAACACCCCGCGCAGCCAAATGTTGCGCTTGGCTGTCGGCGTATCGGACCGTTGATTCATGGCCTCGTCCGGGAGGTCAAGGCGCGGCGGCTAGGATCGCGCCGTCCATCGCCGGTGAAGCCGGATGTCGTTTCCATTCCGTCCCTGGCTCCCGTCGCCATCGAGTTGGCGAGCTAAAGAATATCCTGCGTCTGCGACGATGCATATACGCCATTTGCGGTATTCTTGATACTGGTAAACCGGTATGACTTTCGACTGAACGGAAAATGAACCTAGACGAAGCGATCGCTGCCCACGTCAAATGGAAACTCAGGCTTACCCGGTTCATCGAGGGCAAGACTGCTGAGAAGCTGAGCAGTACCACGATAGCTAAGGACAACCTCTGCGACTTGGGCAAATGGATCCACGGAGAGGGCGCAAAACTCAAGGCCGTTCCCCATTACCGGGACCTGGTGAAAAAGCATGCAAACTTCCACCTCTGTGCCGCTGAGGTGGTGAAGAAGGCGGAGAGCGGGGACAAGGCAGCCGCCAAATCAGCCCTTGGAGGCTCCTTCGCGAGCGCATCGAAAGAAACGATCGAGGCGGTCATGAAACTCAAGAAGGAAGTGGCAAAGCTCTGAGCGGCCCAGCTCGGAAGCAAGACGGCAATGGGCGAGCACACCAGGGGGTTGCGGCGGATCATGCTGCTGTTCCGAGACCTGGGTTATTCTTGCGCCCGGAGGGGTCCAAGTTCCGCTAGACCTGAATGCCCTCGACCCGAACATCCCTCACAATTTCTGGCGGCCGAGAGCCGCTACGGATTTCTCGATGCGCACCGGACCATGGTCTGGCGCAACGCCGACCCCGAGGGCGTCATCACCACCCGAATCAACTCGGAAGCTGCGCTGCGCCCGCGTGGCGTGATCGGCAGTGTATGATTATGCGTGTGGCTGCAAACGCCCTATCAACAAACCGTTACCTACTTTTTTGGAGGGTCATATGGCAGAAGAAGCAAAGGTCGATTATTACGCGATGGTCGAGGAAGCCTGGAAAGTCAGCGACGCGGCGCGTGAGTATGTGAAGAACGCTGGTAGGGAGGTGCCGAACCAGGAACTCTTTGACAAGGTCTTCCTGCCCAGTGGAATGGTTGACATCGAGAAGACGCAGAAGGAAAGTGGCAATCCGCCCAAGGTGTTCTTCAAGTCGCCCTACGGCCTCTACTATCGCCCCGAACAGAAGGATTGGATTCCCTTCCGCCACGGTCCGGTGACCGTCTAGTTCGCCGACGCCGGCCCTGTTTTGCCGCCGGGAGTGTAGCGGTTGGCTCCGCCTGCGAAGACGCTGCTCGTCGTTTATCACTCGATGACCGGCGGTACATCGCAGATGGTGCAAGCCGCAGCGGCCGGCGCCGCCAGCGAAGCATCGCTGCGGGTGAAGGTGCTGCGTGCACCCGACGCGGTTGCGAGCGATCTGCTCGCGGCCGACGGCTATATCTTTGCAACCCCGGAAAATCTCGCGGCCATCTCCGGCCTGATGAAGGATTTCTTCGATCGAGCCTACTACCAGGTTCTGGATCGGCTCAACGGTCGTCCTTACGCCACCATGATCTGTGCTGGCAGCGACGGCCATAGCGCTGCACGGCAGATCGAACGGATCGCAACCGGTTGGCGCCTCAAACCTATCGCCGCTTCCTTGATCGTGTGCACCCATGCCCAAACGACGGATGAGATCCTGCGTCCCAAGCGCATCGCCGCAACGGACCTTGCAGCGTGCGCAGAACTTGGCGCCGCCGTGGCAACGGGCCTCGTCTTGGGCATCTTCTGAAAGTCGAGTTGATGGTTGCCGACGCTGGCTGGGCATCGCACAACTCGGCGGCACATCGACGTGAGAGATGTGCATGTTGCGCCGCTTGCAGCGCTACGCTAAAGCATATGGCGGAATATCATCTGGGCCACACACGCCGGCTTCGTCGTGCCCTCGACCTCGATGGTCTGCTCCATCACGGTCTGCATGCCTTCGGCGACCTCCTCGCAACAGAGCACTTTGGCGCCTAGCCGGATTCTCGAACCGACCGGGACTGGCGACGGAAAGCGGACCTTTTCGTAACCGTAGTGGATGCCCATCCTGAAGCCCTCGATACGAAACATGTCCTTGGCCAGAACCGCGATCATGGGCAGGGTCAACAGGCCGTGGGCAATCGTCTTGCCGTATGGGCCGGTCTTTGCCCGTTGTACATCGACATGGATCCACTGGTGATCGCCCGTGGCTTCGGCGAACTGGTCGATGCGCTCCTGGGTGACCTCGACGTAGCCGCTAAACCCCAGCGACTTCCCGACAGCGGCATGAATTCCCTCCGCGCCTTTTAATACTGTTGTCATGTCGTCCTCGTCTCGATCGGCAAAATTCCGTTCTCAATCTCTGCGCCAGAACCCAAAAAAGCCACCCTTGAGGGTGGCTTTGAATTGACAGCAGCACAGCGACGCTAGGTCTGTGCGCTGTTAAGTAAGTTCTACTTGCTGGATAAGCAGTACCCTGACACCGTGCTCCAAGAGTGGTGGGTGTTCGTCCATGACCTCAAGAAGGTCTCGGGCAAGCATCGCCACCAGGGCGGCCTGGTGCTTTTCATCATCGAGGGCCACGGCGCCAGCGAGGTGAATGGGGAGATCGTCGAGTGGCACAAGGGCGACTGCGTGATGTTGCCCTTGCACCCGAAGGGTCTCGATCACAAGCACTGGAACTACGGGACGGACCCAGCCAAATGGCTCGCCTTTGTCTACCTCCCCAGCTGGAACCATGTGGCAAGCGAGATGCAGCAAATCGAGAATAGCCCTGATTTCCAGCAGAAGATGGGCGGGCCTTAGCAGAGGCCGTCTATTTCTTTGCCGCCACCTTCTTCTTTCCCTGCGCTGCAGGCGCCTCACGAAGCTTGAACGGAACGAACGTCGGCTTGTAACTCTTGTCATCGAGGAACTGACGCAATCCCGAGTTGTACGAGTCCTGCTGGTCGCCGACCTTTATCGATTGGCCCTTGGCCGCGAGGTAATCGTAGGACTGCGGGACGTCCATCGTGCGGCAA
>Ga0172380_10002802_pt1 | contig 25672 bp, 18 predicted proteins | sample Leawe162metaG_FD_119747 | JGI IMG/M metagenome (GOLD analysis project Ga0172380, IMG submission 119747) | Leachate microbial communities from a municipal landfill in Southern Ontario, Canada - Leachate well 162 metaG | ecosystem: Engineered > Solid waste > Landfill > Unclassified | place...
GAAGTGGTTCCTTCCATCATGCAACCGTCGCCGGCGATAACAAAAATACGGCTGTCAGTCAAACCGGTTTTGTCCAGTCCGGTTTTCGCGCCGAAAAATTTATTAGCCATTGACATTCCAACGGCAGAGCCGAATCCGCTGCCAAGGGGGCCGGTGGTAATATCCGCGCCGGCGGTGTGGTTATATTCCGGATGTCCGGGAGTCTTGCTGTTCCATTGACGGAAATTTTTGATTTCATCCATTGACAGACCGTATTCAAACAGGTGCAGCAATGAATATTCGAGCATTGAACCGTGTCCGGCGGAGAGTACAAAACGGTCGCGTCCGAGCCATTTCGGGTTTTTCGGGTTATGGCGCATATATTTGTACCAGAGAGTGAACGCAAAATCCGCGCATCCCATTGGCATTCCGGGGTGACCGGATTTAGCTTTCTGCACGGCTTCGGCAGAAATTACCCTGATTGTGTTGGCCGTTAATTTGGCTAGTCTCAAGTCCATCATATCAAACATCCTTCATTTTTATTGTTTGCGATTGGAATTTTTATCAACCACAGCTATTTGTGTAATGAGTTACAATAAACTGGCAAGTTATTTTAATAACACCATAATTTAAAAAATCAAGTGCAGAATCAATATGACTGAGCGATTTATAACTTCAACATTGAATAAACGAGACCAGGCGAAAGACGGAACTCTGAGGCCGCAGCTGTTCGCCGATTTCCCCGGGCAGGACAACGTCAAGGAAAGACTGGAGCTTTATGTGGATGCTGCCAAAGGCCGCGGCGAGCCACTCGGGCATCTGCTGTTGAGTGGACCGCCGGGACTGGGCAAAACTACTCTGGCCTACATTATCGCCAACGAGAAGGGCGCCGGCATCAAATCTTCCAGCGGACCGGTGATTGAAAAACCCGGAGACCTGGCTGGCTTGCTGACTTCGCTGAAAGAAGGCGACATCCTGTTTATCGACGAAATTCACCGTCTTAACACCACCGTGGAAGAATATCTGTACAGCGCGATGGAAGATTTTTTCATCGACATCATGCTGGAACAAGGCCCGGGAGCGCGTTCAGTGCGGCTGAATGTGCCTAAATTCACGTTGCTGGGAGCAACCACCCGGCAGGGAATGCTTTCCGCGCCGTTGCGTTCCAGATTCGGTCTTTCCTGCCGCCTGGATTATTATGAAATCGAAGATCTTAAAACTATCATAAAACGTTCTGCGGACATTTTGAAAATCAAGATTGAAGATGACGGAGCCGGAGAAATTGCCGGACGCTGCCGCGGAACCCCGCGAATTGCGAATAATCTGTTATGCTGGTCCAGGGATTACGCGCAGGTGAGAGCGGACAGTATTATTACCGGCGGCACCGCCTCCGCGGCGTTGACCATGCTTAATATCGACAAGGACGGTCTGGATGAAATGGACAACCGCATACTGGAAGCAATTATTCACAACTTCAACGGCGGCCCGGTGGGGGTGAAAAACATAGCGGTATCCGTCGGGGAAGAGGAAGGCACCATAGAGGAAGTTTACGAACCTTTTCTGATTCAAGAAGGTTACCTGTCGAGAACTTCCAAAGGTCGGGTTGCCACCCACAAAGGCTGGATGAAACTCGGATTAAAACCATCGGGAAAACAGTTTTTAAAACAGAATGACCAGCCAGAGCTGTTCAATTGCGATTGATTTGTTGTAAAAGTGTCATTATGCGGCTATATTGCGTCTGTTAAAGACAAATTGTCGTATCATGCGAATTACTATCGGGATAAACGAGACACGGAAGGATAATCGGATGAAAATTTGGGTTAAAAACCTGTTGGAGCTCCAGGAAGTGGACATGCGGATAAAAGATATGAAATCTCGTATCAGCCTGTTACCGAAAGAGAAAACCGCGTTGAAAGAAAAACTGGAAGCGGCCAAGACCGAACTTTCCGGACAAAAAGATGCATTCCGCAAAGCCGAACTTGAAATTAAAAGAGTGGAAGGTTCAATCAACCAGTTAAACGACAGTATCAGCAAGCTGAATCAACAGTCATCACTGGTGAAGAAGAACAATGAATATCAGGCGATGATGCAGGAAATCGCCACGAATAAAGAAAAAATCAGCGCTTTTGAATCTGAAGAGATTGAACTGCTGGATACGCTGGAAGAGCTGAAAGAGCAATTCAAGGCCAATGAAAAACAGTTTGAGGCCCGCACTGCAAGCGTCAAAGAAGAATTACAGGAACTGGAACAGCTGGAAAAAGAGTTGCATGACGAGATTGCCGCGATTACCGGCAGCCGACAGCAGTTTGAAAGCAAAATTGAAGCATCTCTGCTTTCTCTTTACAACCGGTTACTAAAATCTACCGGTGCGCCGCTGGTCAAAATTAACAAAGAAAATTGCGGCAACTGTCATCTAAAACTCACTCCGCAGATAATGACCGAAGCCAAAAGAGGCGCAATAACTAATTGCAACAACTGTTCACACCTCATCTATATTGAAGAGGCATGAGCGGCGCAACGCATGTGTGTTTTAGGTCAATATAATGAAGAATGTATTGCCCAGAAAAATTTGTGCAGTAATGGAGAGTTTGCCTGAGCTGACTTCGCCTGCGCTTTTGGAGCAAGTGGAAATCCTGGGCAAAATGGGATTTTCAATACAAATTGTGTCATTAAAAACGTCGGAGCCCCAAGACCGCTTGACTTTTCATCCGCGCCTCAGAGCTGAAATTGATTATCTTGAGTTTTCTCCCGGCAAAATTATTCCCGGCTTGCTGACCGCCCTGCTACTGATGCTGATTACTCCAATCAAAACCATCAAAGCATTTGTAAAAATGCTGAAATTCCTGTTTGAGTTCCGGGAACGCGGGGAAGTTATCAAAAATTATTTTCAAGCCGTGCTGATGGTTAACCAACACATCCTGAATAAAGAGATTACTCATATTCACAGCCAAGCTTCGCTTTCCGCGGCGAGAACCGCGATACTGGCAGCGGAAATGACTGGACTCAGTTTGAGTTTCATTGCCCTGCCCGGCGAAATTTACAACGCGCACGGTCGTCTGCTAAAATATATATTGCAAGAGGCAGATTTCATTCTTACCATCTCCAAATACGACCAGAACTATATAATTAAAAATATTTTCAATGCTCAGCCCGACACGCCGACAACCTTATGTTTTCTAAACGGCATCAATCTGGATTTTTTTCAATTCAAGAAAAGAATCAAGCCCGCGCAAGAGCCATTCAAAATAATCACAACGGCCTGTCTTACCCGGAAAAAAGGAATAGACGTAGTTTTACGGGCGCTCTATATTTTGAAGCAGCAGGGCATAAAATTCAATTATCAAATTGTTGGCGATGGACCGGAAAAAACTAATCTGCAACAACTTGCAGCTGAACTCGGCTTGACCGATGCGGTTGAATTCGCCGGACAGACCGCAAGATATAAAATATCCAAACTGCTCGAAAACGCCGATTTATTTGTAATTGCGCCGAGGATTTTAGATAACGGCGAACGCGACGCAATTCCAACGGGAATGCTTGAAGCAATGGCGATGGGCGTGCCGGTAACAGTTACCAGATTACCCGGCATTGAGGAAGTCATCGAAGACGAGGAAACCGGTCTGCTGGTGTCTCCGGAAAATCCGGAAGCATTTGCCGCCGCCTGCCTGCGACTCTTGACCGACAGCGAACTTCAACAAATGATAATTATGAAAGCCCGATTATATATTGAAGGCTGTCGCGACATCCACCAGCAAGCAAAAAACTTTATCGAATTCATCAACACCCATGACCTGCGGTTTTGATTATAAGAAATTGAAACAAAATAACCCGTGTTTTTACCGGTTATTTTGTGACAGTTTCTAAATCAAGTCCGAGCAGGCCGACCGCGTTGCGGTAAAATATGCAGGATTTTTCCTCGTCAGTCAACGGCAACGCTTGAAAATATTCCACCTCGGTTTTCTGGTCGCGCCACGGGCTGTCAGTGCCAAAGAGCACTCTGTCAGTTCCAAGTTGACGAATCAAACGCAGCAAATCTTCCTGCGACAAATATCCGACAGTAAACGCCAAGTCGAAATAAACTGGTAAACCGGCCAGTTGCTCACTCACTTCATTCCACATTCCCCAGGAGCCGAGATGCGCCAATACCAGTTTCAATTCCGGGAAACGACGGTGAAACGCGGCAAGTTGCCGTGGATTGGAACGCGCCGGAGGAGGGAAATTAATATCGTTTCCAGTGTGCGTCAATACGAAAAGATTGTGTTCGATGCAGGCTTCCCAAATCGGGAACAGCCGTTCTTCGTCGAAGCTGAATTGCTGGTATTCCGGATGGATTTTTATGCCTCGCAGCCCCTGGCCGGCAATCCACTCTATCATTTTCTCCGGTTCTGGCGTATCCGGGTGAATTGAACCTAAAAGATAAACCGGAGAGTTATTATTGATTGCCGCCCAGCGGTTGACTCCGCGAACGTTATCCGGGGTATTAGCGAGCGGCAGACCAAGGCATAAATCAATTCCGGCAACATCCATTGACTTTAAAAGGCCGTTGAGAGTGCCATCAGTGTAAGCTTGCATACCGGGAATCGAGGCAACTGCCTCAATGGCTTTGCCGGCTATTTTTTCAGGATAATAATGCGTGTGAAAATCAATTATCATCGCTACAGAAAAATTAATCCGTCGCAATTAGTTTTTGAACCCACTCGACATTCGGGAAGAAGTCTCTGAAGAATGCCCGCATCATCACGGTCAGTCCACAGTCACCACCACCCCAGTCAAGCGCCTCGTCCCCAAGTATCGCCCGGACATTGGTCTGGTCAAAAATAATATCGGAAGAAAAATAAGGCAGTAAATCGCCGAGTAATCTTGCCAGCAGCTTCTCATCAATATTGAGCGCCTCATCCCCTGGCCCGACCAGCACGCCTTTCAGTTTGAGAACTTTACAAATCACATCATCAATCATCTTCGTGCTCACCGGAGTGTCTCCGGTTATGTGATAAGTTTTGTTGGCAACTTTTTCCTGGAACAACGCAGTAATAGATTTTTGCACATAATCAATCGGCACAAAATAAACATGATCGGAAGGAATGGCGTCGAATCTGACTTGCAAGTCAACCCAGCTCACCGGATCGAGATTCAACTTGGAGCAGCGATGTTTTTTCAACTTGGCGAGAAATTCCAGAATGCGGTAGAACGCCAGAGGCTTACGAATTTTGCCATCGCTGAGTCTGCCGGTAATAATTGACGGACGGTAAACCGAGAAAGGTATGCCAGAGCTTCTGACTAAAGTTTCCGCCTTGAATTTACTTTCTTCGTAAGGATTATTAAATCCGGAATTCACCGGCATATCCTCCATCGCCTTGCCATTTAAACGTCCGGCAACATACGCGGTACTGACATAATGAAAAGCTTCAACGTTCAGTTTCTTTGCCAGCGCCAGTACATTCTGAGTACCATTGTAATTAATCCGGAACGTCTTGCCCGTGGGGTCTTTGCCAAGATTGACATCAGCCGCGCAATGGAAAATAACTTTAGCTCCTTTAACTTCAGGCATGTCAGCAATTACATTTGCGTCTAAATCAACCACATCGCCTTCAATTACCTGAATCGCAGCAAGCGCTTTGTCAGCGACCTCGGGGCAACTGTCAAAGTTGCACTGATCACGAATAATGTCTTCAACTCTTTGCCTGGCGCTCTTTACCGCTGTTTTTCTGACAAGACAAGTGATTTCAATATCATCCCGTTCTCGCAACAAAGCCACAGTAAATGAACTGCCGACAAGGCCAGTTATACCCGTAAGAAAAATTTTTGTCATTACTTTACCCGAATTTTATTTTATATTTACTAAATTTTATTCTCTTAAATTTCTTAACAACCGCTCTCATAATATCAAGCTAAAACAGAAAAAAACAATTGCTAACTGTATGCCATTCCTTTCAATATTGCAAACTAATGATTGAACTAATTTCTCACAATCTCATCATTGAAAGCACAAAAAAGCAAAATTCACGCTTGCAATTGATAATACACGGTATTACTGTTAGACAGATTTCCATAATATTTAAACAGGACTTTACCATGGAAAAAAAACCTCGTTACGGAGTGATTACTTTCAAGGTGGATGATGCGTTAAGAGAAGCCATGGAAGGCATTAACAACCGTTCAGAGTTCATCCGCGCCGCAATTTTAGCCGCAATGGATAATATGTGTCCGCTTTGCAAAGGCACTGGAATACTCAACCCGCACCAGTTGACGCATTGGAAAGAATTTAGAAAGCAGCATCCTCTGGAAAAATGTGACAATTGCGAAACCTGGCATCTGTCATGCAACAAGAAAAATAGTTAATCATTAAAAAAATGTTAAAAATACAGGAGTAAATTACCTGATGAAAAGAACCTTCTTATCAATTGCCGCTGTAGCGGTGGTCTTGCTTGCCGGGTGTTCGGAAGATAAAAAACCTTCAGTTTCAGGCAAACCGGAAGTATATACCAGTATTCAACCAATCGCGTTCCTGGCGGCAAAAATAGGCGGGAACAATATCAACGTTCACGCGTTGATACCGGAAGGAAAAAATCCTCATGCTTACACGCCTTCTCCAGCGGAAATAAAAAAACTTCAGAACGCAAAATTATTTTTGCGCATCGGCCTCCCGTTCGAAAAGCAAGTTCTGGATAAAGTGTTGAAAAGTTCCAACGTAAAAATTATCGATGTCTCCGCAGGCATCAAACGCATACCCGCCACCGCTCATCATCACCACGATGACGAGACGAAAAACGCAAAAGACGCTCAAAGCCCGGAAGAAGAGGAGTTACTGGACCCGCATATCTGGCTGTCACCGGCGAATGATGCAGTTATCGCTGAAAACATTAAAAACGCCTTAATTCAAATGGACCCGGCCCACAAAAACAATTACGAAGTCAACTGTGCGTCTCTGGTCAGAACGCTACTCGCGCTGGATGCAAAATTAAAGCACAGCCTCGCACCAATGAAAGGTAAAACATTTTTTGTCTATCATCCGGCATTCGGTTATTTTGCCCATCAATACGGATTGAAACAGGAAGCCGTCGAACTGGAAGGCAAAATGCCGACGCCAAAACATCTTGAAGCAGTAATCAAGGAAGCCAAAGCAGACAACGTGAAAATTATCTTTGTCCAGCCTCAATTCAACTTAAAATCGGCGGAATTAATTGCCACGGCGATTAACGGCAAAGTCGTTTCTCTTGATCCGCTGTCCGGCAACCTGATTCAGAATTTCAATCAGATTGTAAATATTCTTACCGATGCTTTAAAATCAACCGACAAATCAAAGAAATAAATTCATGACACCGGAAAAAATCATTGAAATAGAAAATTTAAGTTTTTCTTATGAACCCGGTCCCTGGGTGCTGGAAAAAGTAAACCTTTCTTTTTCCAGACTGGAATCAGCCTGTTTTGTCGGCCCCAACGGCGGCGGCAAAAGCACCTTGCTCTATCTGATTCTCGGATTGCTGAAACCGACAGAAGGCAGTATCAAAATTTTCGGTGTCTCTCCGGTGGAAGCAAGAAAAAAAATTGGTTATATGCCGCAATATGTGCAACTCGACCAGGATTTTCCAATCAGCGTCATTGAAGTTGTCCTGATGGGCAGACTCCGCAGCGGCTTCTGGGGCAGATTTTCCCGCAAAGACCGCCAGACCGCAATGGAAGCGCTGGAAGAAATGTCTGCCGCCGACCTGGCCGACAGACCGTTTTCCGAATTGTCAGGCGGACAACGCCAGCGAGTGCTGATTGCCCGGGCATTAGCCTGCACCCCGGAATTGTTAATGCTGGATGAACCCACCGCAAATGTTGACCCTTGCATTCAGGAACAATTCTACGAAACACTGCAAACACTGAATAAACGCATGTCCATCATCACCGTTTCTCATGACCTGGGTTTTGTTTCAAATTATATCGACAGCGTGGTTTGCGTTAATCGCAAAGTGAATATTCATCCCACGAATGAACTGACCGGCGATGTCATCCGGGACATTTACGGCTATGACGTGAATATGATTCGCCACGACCATCGCTGTTCAGCAGGAGGGCACTGTCATGCTTGAGTTCTGGCAGGATATTATGAGCCCGACCATGCCGTTCCTCCGCTATGCGTTTCTTACCGGAGCGGTCGCCAGCATCGCGTTCGGCATCATCGGAACTTATGTGGTTACCCGGCGCATTTCCTCTATCGCCGGAGCGATTGCGCATTGCGTGCTCGGCGGTATCGGGATTGCGCTCTACCTGCAAACCAACTATAACTGGACCTGGTGTAAACCGATTTTCGGCTCCATCGTCGCAGCGCTGCTGGCGGCGCTGATTATCGGGCTGGTCAGCATCTACGCCAAACAGCGTGAAGATACAGTAATCGGCGCAATATGGGCTATCGGCATGGCTATCGGGCTGCTGTTTCTGGCAAAAACTCCCGGCTATGTTGACCTGCACAGTTATCTGTTCGGTAATATTCTGCTCGTCTCCAAAGAGGATTTATACGTCACGCTCATTCTGGACGCACTGGTGGTTATTCCGTCAATTATCTTTTTTCACAGTATTCTCGCGGTATGTTTTGACAGCCGGTTCGCGGAACTGCGCGGAGTCCGGGTAAAACTGATTTACCTGATGTTGCTCTGCCTCACCGCGTTAACCATCGTGCTGATGGTTAACGTCGTCGGAATCATCATGGTAATCGCGCTGTTAACGCTCCCGGCGGCGGTGGCCGGACATTTCACCCGTCGCCTGTGGTCCATGATGACAATCTCCATTATTCTGAGTTTAGTGTTCACTGCGAGCGGTCTGTCTGTAAGCTACAAATACGATTTGCCCAGTGGCCCGACTATCGTCATTATCGCCGGCAGCTGCTATCTTCTCGCCATCATCTACGCCAAACTTAAACACACCTTCTTTAAAAAATAATTTTCCCTGCAAGAAAGAGAAAATTTATTTTTATTCCCGGCTTTTAATCTTGAAATGCTTTCCTCTCCCAATTTATTCAGGCAACGATGACCTTGCTGTTAGATTTCATTTTTTTCTTGCTTTTTGTGAGGGTGATGCTACATTTGGATTCATAAGTTTTGAGACGAAACTCTGGCAGGAAATAATAAATTGAAAACCGGACAAGACCGAATCAGCCTAAAGAGTAAAGTTAAAAGAGCAAAGTAAAGTTTTTTGATGTAGCATCCTCGCTCTGCGAGAGATTTTCCGGAAAGATATGGCGTCCGGGACGGACGTGGCTACACCGGATGGCGGAAGTTAAGTAGCGCCAGGTTTAGCCTTAAACCGGCGAAAAGATAACGCTGTCCGTCGTACGGACTCTTGCGTAAGGCTACGCGGCGACTACTAAAAAAGTTGAAAGTGAAAATGAGAGTTGGGCAACTGGCTCAGCTAAAAATACAAAGCAATAACAGTTAATCAGCATAAAGGCGCTATGAGTTCAGAATCGCAAGTTGTTTATGATGAGTCAAAGATTAAGACTCTTAGTTCGCTGGAACATATCCGGTTGCGTCCGGGAATGTATATCGGCAGAATGGGCGACGGAGCCCATCCGGATGACGGGATTTACGTCCTGGTGAAGGAAATCATTGACAACAGCATTGATGAATATATCATGGGTGTCGGACGCCGGATTGATGTAAAGATTGAAGACGGGCGCGTTTCGGTACGGGATTACGGGCGCGGAATTCCATTGGGAAAACTGGTGGATTGCGTTTCCGTAATGAACACCGGCGGCAAGTATAATGACGATGTGTTCCAGTTTTCCGTCGGCTTGAACGGTGTCGGCAGCAAAGCGGTGAACGCGTTGTCAGAGGAGTTCCGGGTGCGCACGGTGCGTGAAGGCAAGTTCCGCGAAGTGGTTTTCTGCCGCGGCGCAATTGTGAGCGATGTCGAAGGCGATTCCGACGAAAAGAACGGCACCTTTACCAATTTCATTCCCGACAGCGAATTATTTCCGGCGTGTTCATTCCGGACGGAATATATTGAAAAGCGGATGTGGATGTATGCCTACCTGAACAGCGGTTTGTCGCTGTATCTGAATGACAAACGTTATTTTTCCAAGAACGGTTTACAGGATTTGATTGATGTTGAGTTGAATGAAGACCGGATTTACGATATTATATCTTTCAAAAACAAAACTATCGAGTTTGCGTTTTCTCACACAGATAATTACGGAGAAAGCTATTTTTCATTTGTCAACGGTCAGTATACCAATGACGGCGGAACGCATCTTTCGGCTTTCCGCGAAGGGGTTTTGAAGGCGGTCAACGAGTTTACCGGCAAAAACTATCAGGCTTCGGATGTTCGCGACGGAATTGTTGGCGCAATCGCCATCAAGTTAAAAGAGCCGATTTTCGAATCACAGACCAAGAACAAGCTGGGCAACACCGATATTCGGGGACAGATTGTCAACACGGTGAAAGATACCATTGTGGATTATATGCACCGTCACCGTGAGGAAGCCGAAGTATTGCTGGACAAAGTTTCACGCAACGAACAGGTGCGCCGTCAGATTCAGGCGGTGAAGAAACAGTCGAAAGAAAAAGCCAAGAAGATGACGTTAAAGATTCCTAAGCTGAAAGACTGTAAATATCACCTGGGCGATACTTCCAAACACGGCGAAGAAACGATGATATTTTTGACCGAGGGGCAATCCGCCGCCGGTTCCATGGTCAGCAGCCGTAATGTTTATACGCAAGCGATTTTCTCGCTCAAAGGCAAGCCGTTGAACTGTCACCGGGAGAAAATTGACAAGGTTTACCAGAACGAAGAGCTTTACTATATTATGCAGGCGCTCAATATTGAAGAAGACATTGAAAACCTGCGGTACAACAAAGTGGTAATTGCCACCGATTCCGACGTGGACGGGTTGCATATCCGCAATTTGCTGATAACGTTTTTTCTGACCTATTTCGAGCAACTGGTGCTGTCGGGGCATCTGTACATTCTTGAGACGCCGTTGTTCCGGGTGCGCAACAAACAGGAAACCATTTATTGTTACAGCGAACAGGAACGCGACCACGCGATGGAAAAACTGAAAGCTGGCAACAAGGGAATCGAGATTACCCGGTTTAAAGGTCTGGGAGAAATTTCGCCGGACGAATTCGGCGCATTTATTGGCGCGGAGATTCGATTATTGAACGTAAATTTGGATCACATGCGGAACATTCCGGACATGCTGGAATTTTACATGGGCAAAAATACCCCGGACAGACGGGATCATATCATGGCGAATCTGGTGTAGACAGTATTTAAGGGAGACAAGTTGAAAGTTGAAAGCGAGAAAAGGCCGTACAACCGCGGCGATAATTAAGCAGGAAAAATTGAAGAGCTAAAGATGGCAGAAGACAAGAAAAAATTGCAGGAAGATGAAGCGTTGAGCCAGAATGTTGAAGGCGAAGCGCTGACACAAGCGCCGGCGCAGGAACCGGAAGCGCTTTCCGAAGGCGAAGAGGAAGCAGTTTCCGAAACGCAGTCCGGTGGCAACAGCTATCTGCGTTCCATGATGGATAAGAATTTCATCGAATATGCCTCTTATGTAATCAAAGAGCGGGCGATTCCTGACGTTGATGACGGTTTGAAACCGGTGCAACGGCGTATTCTCTGGTCAATGTTCAAGATGGATGACGGCAAGTTCAATAAAGTCGCCAACATCATTGGACACACCATGCAATACCATCCGCATGGAGACGCATCTATCGGCGATGCGCTGGTGGTGCTGGCCAATAAAGAATTCTTCATTGAGAAACAGGGTAATTTCGGCAATATTTATACTGGCGACAGCGCCTCTGCGGCGCGTTACATTGAAGCGCGATTGTCGCCACTGGGCAAGGAAGTGCTGTTCAACAGCGATATTACCGATTTCGTTGATTCTTACGACGGGCGCAATCAAGAACCGGTAGTGCTGCCGGTAAAAATACCTTCACTGCTGATGCTCGGCTCAGACGGAATCGCGGTTGGAATGGCAACAAAAATCCTGCCGCACAATTTTGTTGAACTGCTTCAGGCGCAAATCGCAGTGTTGCGCGGCGAAGACTTTGAACTGTATCCCGATTTCCAGCAGGGCGGAACTATGGACGTGTCGGAATATGACCAGGGCAACGGCAAAATCATTCTCCGGGCGAAAATTGAACTCGACGGACGGAAGCTGGTAATCCGGGAAATTCCGGCAACCACCAACACCGAAAGCCTGATTGCATCAATTGAAAAAGCGGTTGAAAAAAATAAAATTAAAGTTGCCTCAATCAATGATTACACCGGAGAAAGCGTTGAGATTGAAATAATTCCGACTCGCGGTTACGACACAGAAAAGGCGTTGAAAGCGCTTTACACTTACACCGATTGCGCGGTTTCCATTACCGCCAACATGACGGTAATCTGCGACAATCGTCCGATGCAAATGAATGTTGAACAAGTCATCCGCCGGAATACTGAACGGTTGCTGGATTATCTGCGGCGCGAGCTGGAAATTGAGCTGGGGAAATTGGAAGAGATGTTCCACGCCAAAACGCTGGCGCAGATTTTCATTGAAAACCGGATTTATAAAAGAATTGAAGATTGCGACTCGTTTGAAAAGGTTCAGGCGGAAATATATTCCGGGCTTGAGCCATTCCGCCACATGTTGAAACGCGATGTCAACGATGACGATATTCAAAAATTGCTGGCAATTCAGATTCGCCGGATTTCACTGTTTGATATTCGTAAAAACCAGAAAGAACTGGAAGAAATTCTGGAACGTTTGGAGGAAATCAACAAACATCTCAAACGGCTCAAAACTTATGCCATCAAATATCTGGAAGACTTAATCACAAAATACGGCGCGAAATTTCCACGGCATACTGAGATTGAAAAATTCCAGAAGATTGACCGCAGAGCCGTGGCGCTGAATAACATAAAAGTCGGCTGGGACCGCAAAAACGGTTATATTGGAACCAATGTCAAAAGCGATGATACAGTCACCTGCAACGAATTTGACCATCTGCTGTGCATCGAACGCGACGGAAAATATAAAGTCATCAACATTCCGGAAAAAATATTTATCGGCAAACTGTATGATTTCAGAAAATACGAGCCGACCACAGAATTCGGAATTATTTACCTGGATCAGAAAAGCGGGAAGTATTACGGCAAACGCACGATTATTGATAAATTTATCACCGACAAAGAGTATAATATCTGCCCCAAAGGTTGTCGGCTGGAATTGTTGACCCCGCGAGCCGATTCAATATATGAATTAACTCCGGGCGGCGGCAAACGCAAAACATCCGCCACTGAACTTAATTTGCAGGAACTGCCAATGCGCACTCCCAAAGCTCGCGGTCTGCTGATATTCTCAAAACCGTTAAGCAAAATCAACCATTCACGTTATCTGCTTCCAGAAGAAATCAAGAGTTCAGAAAATGATACTGTTGGAGATGCGGACAGCGCAGATGAAGAAACTGAAGTTGACATTCCGGCAGAAGAAACTGAAAATAATATTGTTCAGCCAACTCAGGAAATAGAACCGAAAATAAAACCTGTTGTTGCCAAGCAGGAAAAAACGCTGAAAACTGAAAAAAATATTTCTAAGAAGGAAACAGTTCTGGAACCCGAGCCGGTTGAAGCGCTCGAACCGGAAAAGAAACCGACTACGGTCAGACATAAGAAAACGGTTAAACCTGAAGCAGAGAAAAATATTACAGAAGAACCCGTCCAGGCTGAAACTCAGGTTTCAATAGAAGAGCCAGCGAACATTCCGGTTGCAGAGCCGGAACAGAAACCAGTAGAAACGGTTCAAAAACTGACTCCGGAATCCGACAGCAATAACTTGGAGTTAGTTGCGCCGGATGAAAAGCCGACGAAAAAATCTGCCGTTTCGACGAAGAAAAAGAATCCTAAAAGCAAAGATGACCACGACAAGCCGGAACCGCCGACAAAGAACGACGAACAACAACCGGGCGAAAAGCCTGTTGCCACCCCCTCGCCTGTCGCGGAACAAAAACCGGAAGCCGTATCAACAGTTGAAGCGGTTACAGTTGAGAAAAAAGACAAGGACGACGACAACTGGGGCATTATTCAACCTGAATTCGGATTTTAATACAGAAGATTCTTGAATATCGAGCATGCGCAAATTCGAGTCATGCTAAATTCGCAAAATGTCAGGCAAGATAGGAGGCCAGGAGATGACTGAGCAGGAACTGAATTTTATATTGTCAGAAGGTGAAGGACTTTTTGTTGAATTTAAAGAAAAACCAGATAAGTCTCTAGCCAGAGAATTTGCTGCTTTTGCTAATGCTTCCGGTGGCAGGATTATTCTTGGAGTCACAGATGATGCAAAAATTATTGGTATTCAAGTTGACAATCGTCTGAAATCACAAATACAAGATATGGCAAGGAATTGTGACCCGCCAATACCAATAGAGTTAAAAGCCATCAGCAATATTTTAGTTGTTGACGTTCCAGAGAGCTCTTGCAAACCGCATGCGTGTTCAGATGGATTTTTTATGCGTATTGGCGCTAATTGCCAAAAACTGACTCGAGATGATATATTTTCAATGGGAATCAGTTATGGCAGATTGCGATTTGATGAGCAAATTTGTGACGGCGTTAATCTTGATTCGGATATCAATGAAGAAAGAATTATTGCATATCTCGAATCGTCCGGATTGTCTTTAGAGTTGCCTGTTAGAGAGGCTTTGGCTAATTTGGAAGTGCTTCGCAAGCATGGCGAAGATTTTAAAATGACAAACGCCGGAGTTTTGTTTTTTGCCAATACCCCTGAACATTTTTTAAAAAGTGCACCCGTTGTCTGTGCCGTTTACCAAGGAAACGACAAAACTCATATTCTCGACCGAAAGGTTTTCGACGATGGGGTAATTGGAAATATCAGGGAAGCTGTCAATTATATCCAGCGTCACATAGATGTCCGTTTTGAGATTACCTCTCTGGAACGTACCGAGATACCTCAATACCCGGAGACAGCGTTGCGGGAAGCAGTAGTAAACGCAATCATGCATCGAGACTATTTCGATGCATCAGGTGATATAATGGTAGAAATATTTCAAAATAAAGTTACTATTTCCAATCCAGGCGGCCTGGTAAAATGGTTGCGCCCTGAAGATTTTGGAAAATACAGTCGCACACGTAATCGAGTCATTGCCTCCTTGCTAATGCGCACGCCTTATGCGGAGAAAATGGGAACCGGCATTCTCAGAATCAACCAGGCGCTCACTGATGCCCAGTTGCCAATGGCCGACTTCAGCTTTGATGATTTCAACTTTTCAGTTACGTTGTCTGCAATTAAAAGAGACGATTTAACTTCACAGAAAACTTCACAGAAAACTTCACAGAAAACTTCACAGAAAATTCTGGAGCTTATGACAGCAGAACCACATATAACTATTGCTCAACTTGCAGAAATCTGTAAAGTCAGTACGCGTGCAGTTCAGAATAATATAAACGCCTTGAAACAAGCTGGACTTCTCCGTCGGGAAGGTTCAGCAAAAGGTGGAAACTGGAAAGTATGTACAACAAACAGTCATAACGAAAAAACATCTTAAGAGGGCTGATTCATGTTTGAAGATTTGTCAAGTGAAATAATCGCACGGAACATGGAGCTGGTAAAAAAGCTTTCTGATGAAATTTATACTCATCCGGAGCTTGGTCTGGAAGAATTTCACGCTGTAAAGTTTCAGACTGCCATGCTTCGCGAATTTGGCTTTCAAGTAAGTTTCCCTTGTGCTGAACCAACAGCTTTCCGCGCCGAAACCGGCGAAGGGGAAAATTGCATTGCCATCCTCAGTGAATACGACGCGCTTCCCGGACTTGGTCATGCCTGCGGTCACAACTTGATTGCCGGGGCGGCAATCGCCGCCGCGCTGGCGGTAAAAGAAATCATGCAGACATATTCAATCCCCGGCAAGCTGGTGATACTGGGAACTCCGGCTGAAGAAGGCATTGGCGGAAAAATACACATGCTCAAACAGGGAGTTTTTCAAGGAATTGAATGCTGCTTGATTTGTCATCCCTTCCACTCAACCGGGATTGACCACGGCAACCTCGCAGTTTCCAGATATGAAGTAATTTTCAAAGGAAAATCCGCCCACGCCGCAACTGACCCGGAAAAAGGATTGAATGCCTTGGACGCGGTCAATCTGCTTTACGCCGGCGTAAATGCCTGGCGTCAGCAACTGCCGGATTCAGCCAGAGTTCACGGCATTATTACCGATGGCGGCAAAGCGCCGAATATCATTCCCGACCGTTCAGGAGTACTTTTTTACCTTAGAGCAGAAGATAACAGCTACCGGCAAATAATGGAAAAACGTTTCGAAGATATTGCAAAAGGCGCCGCATTGATGACCGGCACAGAACACGAGCTTATTAGACATCCTAATGCTTACGATGCCAACTTGCCAAATATTCCGCTGGGAAATTTTATTTTTGAACAGGCTCAAAAGCTGGGAATGAACCCGCAGCTGAATATCAGAGAAAGGATTTCTACTGATTTCGGCAATGTTTCGCAAGTTATTCCCGGAGTTAATTTCTTTTTCCAAGTAACCCGGGATTCATCCACCGCGTTGCATTCCCCGGAATTCTGTGAAATTGCCGGAACGCAAGCGGCATTTGAACGCGCAATGTCCGCAGCGCAAGTTATGACTCTTACCGCATTGAGCTTTTTAACTGATGCTGATTTTCGCAAAACCGTGATTAACGATTTTCTACAGCGCAAATCTGAACAGAATATTTGATTTGATGCATACCGCAAATATCAGTTGCATTGCTTGAAATTATTTCATGGCGGCGTATTTTAGTTTCTATATTAATACTGGGCAAATATAAAAAAATTAAAGACATGGAGAGGAAAATGAGATTTACAACATTTGTCGGATTAGCCGGAATAGGACTGTTAATTTTAACCGGATGCGAAAAGAAAACTCCGCCGCCTCAGCCGCCACCCAGCGTAACTGTTACGCCAGTGAAAGCGGGAACAGTCACCCCTAACTCGACCATCATCGCCCAGGTAAAAGCATACAATGACGTAAAGCTAGTCGCCCGCGTAAAAGGCTTCCTCCGCAAACAGGACTTCGTGGAAGGTCAAATGGTCAAAAAAGATCAGTTGCTGTATCTGATTGAACCGGAAGAATATCAAGCGGACGTGCAAAGCGCTGAAGCCATGTTGTTAAGAGCCCAGGCAGATCAGAAAAATGCTAACATTGATTATGTCCGGCAGAAAAATCTGTACACTCAGGATGCAGTATCTCAACGCAATTACGATAATGCGGTAGCCAAAAAAATGGAATGTGACGCCGCTATACTTCAGGCTACAGCCAAACTGGAAAATGCCAAACTCAATTTAAGTTATACAGAAATCAAATCGCCCTTCACTGGACGCATCGGACTCAATACCTACAGCGTCGGAAACGTTGTCGGTCCGGACAGTGGCACGCTGGCTGATGTTGTCCAGGTTGACCAGGTGCGTGTGCAATTCAGTCTTAACGAACTCCTGCTTTTGAAAATCATGCAATATCGTGGAGAATCCGGGAATGCGCCAGAATTAACGGTCAAACTATTTTTTCAAGATGGTTCTATGTACAAATACCCGGGCGCAATTACTTTTTGGAACAACCGGATTAATCCCGCGACAGGTTCATTGTTGATGCAGGCTACATTTCCCAATCCGGAAATGCTGCTGGTGCCGGGAATGTATGTCAAAGTCACTCTGGAAACAAAACACCCGGAAAAGGCATTGCTTGCGCCGTTGAATGCAATACTGGACAGCCAGGCGGGAAAATCGGTCATGCTGGTAAATAAAGACAGTGTTGTCGAAGAACGCAAGATTACAACCGGAGACAGCGACGGTCCTTATATACAAATAACTTCCGGCCTGAAAGCTGGAGACCTGATAATTGTTGAAGGATTACAGAAAGTCAGATCCGGCTTGAAAGTTGCTATTACTGTCGACAAAAACTTCGGTGGCGTAGATGTCGCCGCTTCGCCGGTTCCGGCAGCTCCGGAACAACCAGTACAGCCGCCGCCGGCAAACAGCGCGGAAGGTAAAAATCAGGAAAATTTACCCGTCTCTCCACCAAAGGCAAAAGAAGCGGCCGCCAATAACGCCATTCCCGCCATCAACAACGAAAAGCGGGGACGCAGATAATGATTAGCAAATTTTTCATTGAACATCCGCGTTTTGCGTTTGTCATTGCCATCGTCATCACCATTGCCGGGTTAATCGCAATCAAAGTATTGCCGGTAGCGCAATATCCGAACATCACCCCTTCACAAGTACAAATCTCCGCCACTTATCCTGGGGCTGACGCTTTAACGGTTCAGCAAACCGTTATCGAGCCAATTGAAGCTCAGGTGAACGGCGTAAAAGGCATGTTGTACATGTCTTCAATCAGTTCAGATTCCGGCTCGGCAGTCACCACCGTAACCTTTGACATCGGCTCCGATGGCGACATGAATACCGTAAACGTGCAGAACCGGGTAAATTGGGCAACCGCTCAACTGCCGGATGAGGTAAAACGCCAGGGAGTAATCGTCAAGGAAAAATCCAGTAATATGTTGCTGGTAATCTGTTTATCTTCGCCAAACGGCACCTACGACTCACTTTTTCTTAGCAACTACTTATCCAACAAAATCAAAGATGAAATCACCCGTATTCCCGGTGTCGGCGATGCCAATATTCTTGGAGAAATGAAATATTCAATGCGTGTCTGGCTCGATCCGGACAAAATGGCCAGCTTAAAAATGGACGTTGAAGAAGTCTCAAACGCCATCAAATCACAGAATGTTCAAGTTTCCGCCGGAGCGGTCGGCGACGCGCCGTCTTCAAAAAAACAGCTGTTCCGTTATGCCATTCAGACTCAAGGACGCCTGAAAGATGTTAAAGAATTTGAAAACATTGTGATAAGAGCTTTGCCGGACGGTTCAAATATTAAAATTCAGGATGTCGGAACCGTCGAACTCGGAGCGGAAAATTATTCTTCATCCGGCTGGCTTAACGGGAAGCCCTCAGCCTTACTGGCAGTATATCAGTTAAACGATGCCAACGGATTGCAAATTGCCGATGCCTGCCGTAAAAAACTTGCGGAATTAAAACAAGCCTTTCCTAAAGACTTGGACTATGGAGTTCAATACGACACGACGCAGTTCATCTCCGCCTCTATTAGCGAAGTGGTGATGACCCTGTTTATCGCAGTATTGCTGGTCGTGCTGGTAACCTGGTTGTTTCTACAGGACTGGCGGGCAACGCTGATTCCGACCGTGGCTATTCCCGTGTCGCTAGTCGGAACTTTTGCCATTTTGCTGGCTGCCGGTTACAATATCAACTTGATTACCCTGTTCGGACTGATTTTGGCTATCGGAATCGTTGTTGACGATGCTATTCTGGTAATTGAAAGTGTCAACCGGATGATTGAAGAAGAAGGACTGACGCCCAAGGAAGCCGCGATTAAAACCATGGAACAGGTTACCAGCCCGGCGGTTGCTACTACACTGGTTTTGTTGGCAATGTTCATTCCTGTATGTTTTCTGCCAGGCATCACCGGTGAAATGTACCGTCAGTTCGGAGTAACAATTTCTGTGGCGGTATCGCTCTCCACACTCAACGCTCTGACTTTAAGTCCGGCATTAAGCGCCTTGATTCTGAAACCTAAAGACAAAACCATTCACCGGAAATTTTTCCTGTTCGTCTGGTTTGAATACGTTTTCGATAAAATTACCGGCGGCTATTCAAAAACGGTCTCACTGCTGGTCAGAAAAGCTTTTATCGTTATTTTATTGTATCTCGGTTTAATGGGAATTACCTGGAAAATTTACGGCTTGCTACCTACCGGGTTCATTCCAAATGAAGATCAGGGAGCATTCTTCGTCAACGTCCAGCTACCGGACGGCGCCGCGCTGGTGAGAACGCAAAAAGTAGTGGACAGAGCCATGGAAATAATCAAAGCTACGCCTGGCGTAAGCAATATTATCGCCTCCACCGGTTTCAGTATTTTGACCGGAACCAACGCCTCCAACAGCGCGTTGATGATTGGAATCCTTGACCCGTGGGACAAACGAAAAACTCCTGAATTAAGTCAGGATGCCATAATCAGCCAGCTCCGGAAAAAACTGTTTGAAATTCCGGAAGCAATGATTATGCCGTTTTCGGTTCCGGTTATACCCGGCGTCGGCAATACCGGCGGATTTTCATTTGTCATGCAGGACACCACCGGCACCGACCCGCAAAAGCTATTTTCCAATGCTACCTCACTCATTGTCGCCGCCAATCAAGATCCGGAATTGACTGGAGTATTTACCACATTCCGGGCCAATGTGCCGCAAGTTTATCTGGATATTGACCGGGAAAAAGCCTTAAAAATGGGAGTGAGTATTAGTACCATCAACAATGCGTTGCAAGGTCTTATGGGCTATTCTTACGTCAATGACTTCAACAAATTCGGCAAGGTGTATAAAGTGGAAGTACAGGCGCAACAGCCATACAGATCGGACGTTAACGATATCTCCGGCTTGTATGTACGCAGCAATAATAACGAAATGGTACCGATGAGCACACTGGTACAAGTCAGCACCCGGTTTGCTCCGCAATATCTCAACCGTTACAATATGTATTCAGCGGTGAATATCAACGGCGATTCGGCGCCTGGCTACAGTTCCGGCGAAGCGATGAAGACAATGCAAAAACTGGCAAAAAAGATTCTCCCGTCCGGCATGAAATATGACTGGACCGATATGTCTTATCAGGAAAAACTGGCCAGCGGAAAAATCGGCATCGTTTTTGCTCTGGCGCTGACCTTTATTTATCTGTTTCTGGTAGCTCAATATGAAAGTTTTATGATTCCATTGGCAGTAATGTTGTCGGTGCCGGTGGCATTCTTTGGAGCGCTGGTTTCATTGTGGGCGGTGGGGATTGATAACAATATTTACACCCAGGTAGGGTTTGTTATTCTGTTCGGAATCGCGTGCAAAACTGCAATTCTGATTGTCGAGTTTGCCAAGGTTCAACATGACGAACACGGAATGTCGGTGGTCGATTCCGCTATTTTTGCCGCCAAACTGCGTTTCCGGGCGGTGGTAATGACCGCCGTCTCATTTGTACTCGGCACCTTCCCGCTGGTAATCGCGGTCGGCGCCGGGGCCTCCAGTCGGCGTTCACTGGGAACAGCAGTGTTCGGGGGCATGACGGTTTCCTGTATCTTCGGAACGATTCTAGTTCCAACATTCTACGTGGTTATCCAGCACACAATTAACTGGTCGAAGAAAAAGAAAACTGCTCCAGCAACCGACTGAAATCAGCAAAAAAAAAGCCCTCGCTAAGCGAGGGCGGATTCAATCTTACGATTAACTGGAGAATGTATTTTCTGGAACGTATTCTTTCGCCAGTTCACGCAACCCGAGAGAGTCATTGACTGATACTAAGTCAGTAATCCGTTTAATGTCCACCGGAGAAATTTTATTCCCGTTGGCAACTTTTTTCATCATCCAGATTTTTTCGTAGGTAGATTTTTCCACATCTTCGTCCTCGGTCATGAGTTCTTCGTATTCCTTTTCTCCTGGCCGCAGACCGGTAAATTTTATCTTTATATCTTTATTTGGAACCAATCCTGATAATTCAATCATCCGTTTTGCCAAATCAACGATTTTTACCGACTCGCCCATTTCTAAAACAAATATCCTGCCATTCTCACCAATTGCGCCTGCTTGAAGAACCAAGTCAACGGCCTCAGGGATGGTCATAAAATAACGGGTCATTTCCTGGCTGGTAACAGTAACCGGACCGCCTTCTTCAATCTGTCGTTTAAACAGCGGAATCACGCTACCGCTACTACCCAGTACATTCCCAAAACGCACCGCCATAAACTCGGTGCCGTTCTTCGGGCGTTCCATCAGTAGTCTTTCTGCAATTCTTTTAGTTGCGCCCATAATATTACTCGGGCGTACTGCTTTATCTGATGAAATCATGACAAACCGCTTAACTTTGCACTGTTCCGCCATTTCTATCAACCGGCAAGTGCCAATCACATTATTGCGGAAGCACGCGGGAACATTTTCCTCCATCAGTGGCACATGTTTATAAGCCGCCGCGTGATAGATTATATCAATGCCGCCCACCTGATTAATCGCACTCTTTATTTCCTCCGGATGTTTAACATCACCGGCAACAGGGATAATCTTCACAAACGGAAATGCCTGTTTCAGCTCCGCCTCCAGTGAATAAAGCGCAAATTCAGAAAATTCAAATAACACCAGCACTTTAGGGTTATACCGTGCAATCTGACGACACAATTCAGAACCGATACTGCCACCGGCGCCAGTAACCATTACTTTACGGTCTTCCAGGCTCTGCCTTACTATTTTGCGGTCAAGTTTATGCACATCTCGATGCAACAAATCCTCAATATTCACTTTTCTGAACATTGAAACAGACACATTGCCCAAAGTAAGGTCAGACATTGATGGAATCTGCCTGAATTGACACGCCACCCCAGCACGGGAACAGCTTTCAATGACTAAATTCATATAGCGCGGCTTGCGGAACGGGTCAAGAATCAGCACACTGTTAACCCGCAAACGTTCAGCTACCGCGCCAACATTCCGCAATTTGCTGTAAAATACCGGTACTCCGTGGATTTTAGTTCTGTCCATATCCTTGCGGTCAGTAACCACCCCGACAAAACGCCCGAGCGCAACTGTTTTTGACAATCTTAAAATCAAATCAGTATCATCAATATTACCGACGACCAAAACTCTTTCACATCGACCGTTTCCGCCATGCATATTTTTACGAGACATATATTCACGGAAATATCTTACTGTTAACCGTCCACCTGCAATCCACGCGGTCAACAAAATAAAGCTCAACACGAAAACTGACCTGGGGTAACCGGATAGAGACAAATCATTGAGCAGATACACAAAAAATGCAAAAATAATACTGGCCGATAATGCTGCGTAAATTGCACGCAATAAATCATCAATACTAAAATAAGACCATAGCCCGGAATGCATTCTGAATAAGGCCAACGCCAAAACAGTAATCAATACATATACCGGCATGGACTTCAATAACAGCAGCCATACTTCATTAGGAACCACAAAATCAAAACGCAACAAAAATGCCAACACATAACAAGTAGCAGCCCCGATAACGTGACCTAATATTATCAATATCCGACGTAACAATAAATGTTCCCGGATAAATAAATAAATTGCCAATAGAGCATTCATAACTCTAGTTCTATTCATCGTTAATACTCTCCTAAAAAATTAATGAACTCTACTAAAAGAAATAGAGTTCATTTTATCCGATTTTCAACTTGCAACAAATACTCTTGTCTTTTTTTCTTAATGTAGAACAGACACTCTTGTCTGTTTGTTTTTTAATACTTCGCAGGCAAAAATGCAAGAAAAGTGGGGACTTCACCACTAACTCACACTAACTGGAACTAAGTATTACGTATTACGTATTACGTATTACGTATTACGTGTTACGGGTTACGGGTTAAGAGTTAAGAGTTATATTGTTTTTTGCGCCCTTTGCGCCTTTGCGTTTAACTCTTTTTATTTTTAAAACTTCGCAGGCAGGATGCCTACGGTACATTTTCTCATCACAATGCAGTAAGCCAACGCAAACAGTAATAAAAATCCAGTAAGCCAAAGACCAAGATACAATATGGATAATTTTTCCATGTACATTGCGCCACTTGCAATTACAAGTTGAACTAATCCATAAGACACAGATACTTTCCAGTGAGAAATTTTCAATTCATTGGCCAATAGCTGATAGAGATGTCCGCGATGCGGCTCCAGCAGGTTTTTACGCTCTTTCAATCTGACCAGTACACTGATCAGTTCATCAGCGTAGAATGGAAAAATGAACGAGGCCAAACATATAAATGAGGCAATAGAGTCAGACAAAATCATCACAACGACCGCAAAGACAAAGCCAAGCAAAATGCTGCCGACATCGCCCATAAAAACTCTTGCCTTGGGCATGTTAAACGGCAAAAATCCAAAACAGCCAGCGGCAATACATAAACTGAACTGAGATATACCACCCGATAAATGCCATGAATAATAAGCCAACAATCCGAATCCCACCATCCCGGTTATTCCTGCAATTCCATTAATCCCGTCCATGAAATTATAGTAATTGGCGGTTCCGACAATAAAAAATATAAAAAATATCATCAAACCAATATTCATATCTTCAACACCATGACTAACAAACCAAACAGCTATGCCAGCGCCAATCAACTGCAATCCAAGCCTCAACTTGGAAGACAGATGCAATCTGTCATCATAGAGACTTATAAATGCTAAAGCTACGGCAGGAAACCAAAACATAAAATTAAGCTTTAACGCCAATGCGGCGATAATCAATGCGGCAAGAATGCCAATCCCTCCACCTCTAGGTGTAACCACTGCGTGCGAACTCCGGTGATTGGGTTCATCCAACAGTCCCAAAACATGTCCGTGCTTCGCCACCAGCCAAGCCCCAATCGCACCAGCGAATAACGATATTAGAGCAATAAAAATCATAATTTTGTAAAATCCTTATGCTGTTTGATTATACAACTTTGTTGAGATTATCGATAACTGGATGTGGATTCCAGCTTAATTCACGCTGTGCTTTGACAGATGAAAAAGTCAGATCCTGGCACATTTTATCTAACACATATGAATTAAAAGGCATATCGCGTTTAAGAATTTTACCTGCCATATCTCCCGCCAATGCCATTCCTTTGGCTAATAAAAATGGTATTGCCGGATTAGGTCTCCGGTTAATTTTTTTAGCAATTTCATGGCACAAACTGGCAAATGTTACATCACAGCCGTCTGTCAGATTGTAGATGCCACCCTGTTTGGCAATTAACGGAATGAAGTCAGCAATATCGTCTATTAAGACCAAGCTTCTTTTAGCGCAACCACTACCAATATTAAAATAAGTACGTTTTTTTATAGCAGCTAACATTTTGCCCAAATTGCCAGGAGGATTACGTCCGGCGATTAGAGGCAAACGCAGTATACCTTTCAATGTTTTAGGCGCATCCCAGTTCTGGACAATTTTTTCAGCGTTGATTTTACTCTTTCCGTATGAATCAGTCGCCGCCAAATGATGATTTTCATCAATTCCTGTTCCTGTATGACACCCATAGACTGCCACCGTACTAATTAAAACAAATGATGCCGGCGGTTGCGTTAAGTGATTCAACGCAGCAATAACATTGGCTGTACCAACCTCATTAACATCAAAAAACGCTTGCTTTTCTGCGTTGTTACGTGGTACAGTATGGGCTTTACCGGCAGCATGAATTACCAAGTCAAATTTGATATCTGGCAGTGTCCATTGGCATCCAGTAATATCGGCTTGAATATGAAGTTTATCAGATGTCGGCAAAAGTCCGAGCGTATAAATACAGTAGTGATTCTTTAGTTGCTCATAAAGAAAACTTGACAAAAAGCCTGGATAGCCTGTTAGTAAACAATTTTTCATATTTTAATCCTAATTATTTCAGGTATTGCTTTTCAACGAGTCGGTTGATTTTTCTTCTTTTGTAATCAAAAAACCATCCCCATTTATTGAAATAATATATTACCGATTTTAAGTGTATTTTGAACAGCCTGAAATTTCTGTATGACTCTTTCTGGTGTTCATGAAATACTTCCGACATAGGGAAAAATATGCATTCCGAGTTCTCAAAAA
>Ga0172380_10002803_pt1 | contig 25656 bp, 25 predicted proteins | sample Leawe162metaG_FD_119747 | JGI IMG/M metagenome (GOLD analysis project Ga0172380, IMG submission 119747) | Leachate microbial communities from a municipal landfill in Southern Ontario, Canada - Leachate well 162 metaG | ecosystem: Engineered > Solid waste > Landfill > Unclassified | place...
CTTCCACTGATCGCCATTCCAGGTCTTCAAGGACGAGTCCTTGCCAACCGGCTTGCCGAGCATCGTGGTCTTCTCGGGATCGACGAGAATGTCCGAATCCGGGCCCATCGAGTAGGCGCGCCACACGCGCTTGCCGCTGTTGATGTCGTAAGCGGTCATAGAGCAGCGGACGCCAAACTCAGCGCCCGAGATGCCGACCACAATCTTATCCTTGACGACCATCGGAGCCTGCGTGCCGGTCTCGCCCCTCTTCGGATCGCCATTGACGACCTTCCAAAGTTCTTTGCCCGTCTTGGCGTCGAGAGCGACGAGCGAAGTATCAGCCTGGTGCAGGAAGATCTTGCCGTCGGCATAAGCGAGGCCACGGTTGACCGTATCGCAGCACATCACCGGGATGACCGCGGGATCCTGCTTGGGTTCATATTTCCAGATGATTTTTTGCTCGTCGGCGAGGTTCAGGGCGAACACGATGTTCGGGAACGCCGAGTGAAGCCACATGGTGTCGCCGATGACGAGCGGGCCGCCTTCGTGCCCACGCAGGACGCCGGTCGAGAACGTCCAGGCCACTTTGAGCTGGCCAACGTTTTCGGTCGTGATCTGGTCAAGTGTCGAGTAGCGGGTACCCGCATAGTCACCGGACTGGATTGCCCAGTTATTCGGATCACTGGTCAGCTTGATCACGGATTCGTTGGCCCAGGTGGGCCCCGAAAACGCGACTGTCGCCAGCAGACCGCATGCGAATGCACTTTTGCGCATTGAGCTTCCTCCAAAGATTGCCACGCATAAAAGCGTTCAGAGAGCGCCGCTCACCACCAGCATTCAATTCGGCGGGATTTATTCCCATCTTCGCTCTATATGCCGGAGGCTTTTTCACAATACCGATGTGAAAAAGCGGCAATTTTCGTGAACGTGTTCACTAACTCATTCGCGGGCAATTTTTGCAATATCAGCGGTCATAAATACCGGAAACTTTTCTAGAAAATATGCAAATGGGAAAATCTCTAAATTATTGCAGGAACATTTTCTGGGTTTGCATTGGTATTTTCCCAATTACTTTTGGCGTAAATGTTTTTTGGTTTGAACCGATCAAAGGAATTTCATGCAGCGTGTTTTTCTCAAGATCATCGTCGCAACGCTGGTGACGGCGCCGCTGACGTATGTCTGCACATCAACGAGCATGGCCAACACGCAAGCACCGAGATGGGAGGTTGGAACGATCTGCCAGACTGCGAAATCCGTGACGGCATGTACGCGGAGAGAAGCCTTGAGCCGGACGACGGTGCTTGATCGATGGCTTGCGACCTCCGATGGCGATCGGCAGTTCTGCCTGCAAGAGTTGATGGCCAACCACGTCGAAAGTTTCTGGAGCTTGCTCGATTGCTTGGGAAATCGCGCGATAGCGAACGACACAAAATAGCGCCGGGCGGGTTAAAGATCCCGTGATGATCTCCGCGCTGAATGAACACCAATGATACACCAGTCCCATCCAGCGCCGTCAGATGGGTGGGCAGGGCGATCGAACGCCAGATGAGCTATTCAGGATAGACTTCATTTCCTGTCGTTGTCTTGTTGAACAGGATGAAGGCCAAGGGATTGCCGGGCTCCGACATGGCATCGCTGCGCTGGCCCGTTATCTCTCCCTCGACGCCGCTTTCATATTCGGCGACGACCTCGCCGAAGCTGTTGCGCTGAATGGCAACCTTCTGTCCAGGCGTGACCTTGTCGTTGAGCTTGACCAAATGCTCGACGAGGCCGCTTTTGGTGGCCAGGATCGGAAACGAGCTATTGCCGACAAAGACGGTCACATCCTTGGCCGTCCGCCCCATCGGTCCGGCAACGATACCGTGATGCTTCAGCACATTCATCGTGCCTTCGATAAACAGGGCGACCATTTCAAGATCGAGGACTCGTGCGGCGCCGATCTCTGGCGTGAAAGAGTGGATGCCCGCGTCGATAAACGCGTTATGCAGGACGCCGGGATATACGTGATTGTCGAAGACTTGGCCAACCGGGTAGAGGTCGACCATCGCCTTGATTTCCGGCACGTCCATGCCGGCGATGTTGAACGCGGTGACTTCGAAGCCCGTCGTTCCAGTATGAAAGTCGATTGCGAAATCGGCGTTGGGCCGCAGAAGCCGGTTGAATACCAGCGCGGCGTGTCGGCTAGTCGCGGTGGCGCCATTCTCGTTGCCCGGCCATTCTCGATTCATGTCGATGAGATCGGCGCCTCTGCCATAGTTGGGCCATCTGCGCTGCATGCCTTGCAATGCTGGTCCGGATATATCCGTCACCGCCATCACCGTGCCCGACATCGCGGCAGGATCGAGCTTGTCCATAACGGCCTGGACCGTGTGCACTGAACTCATCTCGTCGCCGTGGACGCCGCTGACCAGGACGGCCCGTTTACCAGGCTTTGCACCTTTGGCGACCGTCACCGACACATAGCAGTGTTGGCCGGTGGGCAACTGCACGCCTTGAAAGTACAAAAGGTGCTTGCGTCCGGGTTCGAGGTCGTTGACGTCGAGTGTGCTGACGACTTTCTTTCCCTGAATGACATCGCCGGTGAAGACCGTCCCTGAGAGCTTGTCTGTTGCCGCGCCGGCAGAGACGCCTTCCGCGCCTTGGGCTTCAGCGCGACCGGCGGCAAGAACGGTGGACGCACCAACCGCAGCGACCGATGCGATCATGAAGTCGCGACGATCGACGTCTTCATTAGACTTTTTCCACATGACGGGATCCTTTCGCGGTGAGCATGTTCAAACATCGACATGGTACGACGCAGCGAAAATTGCGCAAATCAAGCTTCTGAGTCCCGCCACTATCGCTAAGCCGAATGACGGTTCACAAAGCGACAAGCCACGTTTCAAAACGGCGGACGGAGGGTTTCGAAGACCTCGTCAATCTTGCCGTCCTCGCGCTCGTCATAGGCACCAGCACGATATTCAAGGAGTGCCGCGTGCTGCGCGAAGCTGAATGGCGAACTGCCAACATGCGGCGCAAGCTCGAGGATTACGACAAAGCGCGTGAGCCCAACATGGCGGGCGGGCCCGACGGGACTAAGTTCGAACTCGCCCCATGCCTATAAAAAAATCGTAGATAGCTAAGGTGGACTCGGCGCCTCTCGCGACGAAGCTTCGGTGTGCATTGAGAAATGCCCCCTCATCGCCCGTCGGCCTGAGTTGCAAAAAAGGCAAGTCCGGAGACTTGCCTTTGAGACGTGTGCGTGGCTTTGGAAAAAAGTTTAGTTTGAGGCTGTTTTCTTCGGAAGCTTGAAGGTCCAGACCATTCCGCCTTGGTTCAGGTGCTGGACGGTTTTCGCAACTTCACCACCCCACAGCGGAACCGCGCCACCCCATCCCGATATAACCGAGATCAGCTGTTCACCGTCCTGTTCCCAGGTGATTGGTGGTGCGACGATTCCCGAGCCCGTATTGAAGTGCCATAGCTCCTTGCCATCCTTGGCATCGACAATCTTGAGGTCGCCTTCGGGTGTTCCGTAAACGACGAGACCGCCGCCGGTTGTCAGAACACCGCCCCACAGTGGAGCTCTATTGTTGATCTGCCAGACGATCTTGCCCGACGCAGGGTCGACGGCCTTGAGCGCACCGATATGATCTTCGAAGATCGGTTTGATCGTGAAGCCGGCACCAAGATACGCGGCGCCCTTCTTGTACGTCACCGGCTCGTTGTGGATGTCCATGCCCCACTCGTTTGCCGGAACATAGAACAGCTTCGTGTCGGGGCTATAAGCCATCGGCTGCTGGTTTTTGCCGCCCAGGAAGCTTGGGACCGAGAATGCCGACTTGCCCGGTTTGCCGTCCTTGGCGTCTTTGGGATCGCCTGGGCGATTGTCTGTGACGAATTTCGGACGGCCGTTCTCATCGAGACCGGTAGCCCATGTAATCTTCTCAACGAACGGGAAGCCACGGATGAATTTCCCGTTCTCGCGGTTGAGCACGTAGAAAAATCCGTTGCGATCCGCGGTCGCGGCAGCCTTGGTGCCATCGAGATCGAACGAGACGACCTCGTTCACGCCGTCGAAGTCCCAGCCATCGTTGGGTGTCGTCTGGAAACCCCATTTGATGTTGCCGGTCTCAGGATCGATCGCCAGTCGTGAGCATGACCAGCGGTTGTCGCCCGGCCGCATGTGGCTGTTCCAGGGGGCAGGGTTGCCGGCGCCGATAAAGATCGTATTGGTCTCGGCGTCGTAGGTGCCACCAAGCCACGTTGCGCCGCCGCCCGTCTTCCAGAGATCGCCCTTCCAGGTTTCGTTCTTCGTACCCGTCATGGTCGAGTCAGCGCCGTTGAGCGTGCCCATATGGCCTTCGATCGTGGGACGCGTCCAAACGAGTTCACCGTTGTCGGCTTTGCGCGCATCGACGCGGCCGACGATTCCGAATTCACCGCCCGAAACACCGGTGACGATCAGAGGTCCGAACGTCTTGGAAGGAACGACCAGCGGCGGAGCTGTATAGGAATAGCCACCCTTGAAGTCGTCGATTTCTTTCATCCAGACGACCTTTCCGGTCTTCTGGTTGAGCGCGACGAGCTTGGCGTCGAGCGTACCGAAAATGACCTTGTCGCCGATGAGCGCCGCGCCGCGATTGACGACGTCGCAGCAAGGAAGAATGCCTTCCGGAAGGCGCGCATCATACTGCCAGATCTCATGGCCGGTCTTGATGTCGATCGCCCATATGCGGCTGTATGAGCCGGTGACGTACATGACGCCGTCTTTGACGAGCGGTTGCGATTCCTGGCCACGCATTTTCTCGCCGCCGAGCGACATGGCCCAGGCGGGAACGAGGTTCGAAACGTTATCTTTATTTATCTGATTGAGCGGACTGTAGCGTTGACCTTGACCGCCGAGGCCGGCAGTCACGACATCTTGGGTGGTCTTCGCATCGTTGACGACATCTTGGATTGAAACATCGGCACGAGCGACGGTCGATATGCCCAACGACAGCGCAATGGCGCTGGTCGTAGCCAACCATCTCCAGGTTTTCATTGCAGATCCCTTTTGGGTTTGCGTTTCCAGGCTTTCCTCCCTGTACGGATTATTATTCCGCTTGAATTCGGGAAATTCGGGAGGAAAGCGCGGGCAAAATACCCCTCTGCTTTGCCGGGAATAATTGGAAATAAGTCTATTCGCCTAAAGTGGCGCCTTTGACAAAAATCATCCGCGTTCGTCTATTCGCGGCCAGCGCGATGCCTCGAGCTGAGGATAGAGATGCATGACTGAGCGCTCGTACTCATAGCGCGCAAGTGCGATGCTCGTGGTCCAATCCGGAAGCGGAAGCTTGATCGCTTCCGAGATGTCGAGCCCGCGATCGAAGGCGTCTGCGATAATGCGCGATATCGTTTCGAGCCAACGAGACGTCTGCTCGATACCACGGATGCCGCGTTCGGTCGGTCCATGTCCCGGCACGATCATCGCATTGGGTATGGCGGAAAGGTTCGCCAAGCTCACGCGCCAGCGCTCGATATCGGCATGTGGTGTGGTCGGAGCGCGATCGAGAAAGACAAGGTCACCGGCAAAAATTATTCCGGTCTTTTCATCGAATAACGCAAGGTCGGAGGGCGTGTGTCCGCGCATGAGCAGAGGGCGAAGTCGGCGGTTGCCGATATCTTCAGGCGCACCGAGAACGATCGCTTGAGGTAAAACGAGTTCGGTTCCCCGCATCCAGTCGCCGACGGCGCGATACATCGAATCGGAAAATGCGTTTCCGTACTCCTTCATGCCGTCGATCGTGCCTTGGGTCGCGGCCAGAATTGCAGGATCGAAGGCTTGATTGCCGAACATGTGGTCGGGGTGGAAATGCGTGAGATAGACCCGAACAACCGGTTTGCCCGTCAGCTCCTTGGCAAGCGCCATCAATGCTTCGCCAAACCGGCGTGACGGGCCTGTGTCGATCAGAATTGCGCCTTCCGTGGAATCCAGGATGGCGACATTGGCGATGGCGCCGCCGTTCCTTTCATCGATTGCTTCATCCGATCCGCGTGTCACCCACACACCGTTCGTCAGCTTCCGGGGCTTGAGATCGTACTGATGAGGCTCGGCTCTGCCTGGCGGGCAACAGCAGAACAATGATAACGCACTTGCTCCGAGCAAGAGAGATTGGCGGCGCGTCAGGATCGAGGTCATGGCGCGCTCAATGATCCTTCGGGCTGATCGTTGCGGCTTTGGCGCCAGGGCGCGATCAGATTGGCCCGATAGATTTTGCCGTTGTTATCACGACTGTCGATATTGAGCCCCGGATCCTGACGCGGAAGATCGACCACAAGAGTCAAGGTTGGATTTTGGCTAACCGGCTCGAACATGGCGAGGCGCGCCAATGTGGTGCCCGCCGCCTCTTTCGCTTCGACTTTTTCGATGTAATAGGCGGGCGTATTGCCCTGTCCGAGGCCCGTATCCATGGGATGGCTGATGCGGAAACGGGCCCGCACGCTGCCGTCTTTTTCCTGCCATAGGCGGCCCTGCGTTTCGCCCAAGGTGTCAAACCAGGAAACGCCGCCGTTCGCTTTCGGCGGCGCCGTGCAGCCTCCGCCCGCCGCGTTCAGAAATACGCCGCCAACGTGCCAGACGCCGTCTTCGGTCAGCGCCGCGGCCCTGACCGGAGTCGCTTGCTCGATCTTCATCCGGAACGCAACGAACGCTTTGGCCTTTATCGGTTCGAGTTCCAACGCAAGTTGAATGGGATTGAGGTCGGCAAATACGATCAGTTTTTTGACGCCATCGATCAGGCGCGCATCGGCCGTCACCGGCACTTGCGCCTGGTTCTCGACGATAGGCGGCACGGTGACCTTCACGCGGTCGTCGAAAACCACTGTGGCTTGGCCAAAATACCGCTCGGATAGCGTTTCCCACATAGGAGATTTGAAGGCCTCGTCGGGCACCCCGGCATGTGTCGGCGTTACCGACGTGAGCATCAGTGCAGCGAGCCGAACGATGTTATAAGAGGAAAGAACCGACATATCCTGGCATCGCCGTTTAGTTCTATTGATTGGATACACCATCTTCGATTGGCGGTTCAATGTACGTTACGCCATACGATCTGAAGATCTCCGCGAGTTTGCCGTTAGCCTTCAGTTTTTCGAGACTGGCTTGCACGTGATAGCCAAGATCGCGGCTATTTTCTTTCCATGCCATGCCGACGATCCACTGGTTGCGCACGATGCCGTCCATGACAGGCTCTACAATGCGAGGCATGACACCAATATCGTGAAGCAAAGCCTCGATGCGGGCGCGCTGCCCCATAAGAGCGGCAATTTCCTTGCTCTTGAATTCCTTGGCGCCGTCTTCCGCCCTTACGTGATGGGCGATGTTGTCGATCAGCGCGCCATCCTCGAATCTCATTAGGAAATAATCCGAGACGGTGCCCAATTGCACGCCGATCTTCATCCCTTTGAAGGTATCGAAGGTTGGATTGAGCCCGGTGCGATCGCTATCGATGGCGAGGGCGATGCGCTCCTGGAAATACGGATTGCCGATTACGGCTTCCGGATTGCGTGCGGCGAACTCACGATCGATCGGAACGTGCATCATCAAATCGCCAACGCCGCCGCCCGTCAGAGGGCCCTTCCAAACATTGACACGCAGGTCATCGTCGCCCTTTTCGCCGGGCATCCTGAGAATGATTTCCGGCTTCACTCCCATCTCATTGGCGATTGCTTTGGCAATATCGACGTCGATGCCCTTGGGCGCGCCATTATCGTCCCAGGAAAATGGCGCGTTATCGAGATAGGCAATGATGCGCAGAATGCCGCTGCCGACGACCTCGTCGAGAGGTCGTGCGGCGACGGCCCCCGTCATCCCGATCGCGGCTCCCAGGGCGCATGCCAATCGAATGGCCAATCGGGACGTAAAAATGCGAAACATGTGAAACCTATTCTTCGTGCTTGGACTCGAGAAAGGCGCGGATGGCCCACATTGCTTCCTGAGAGAAGGTGCTTTCGAATGCGGGCATGATCGTCGTCCCCTCCGAATTCTTCTTGCCGTGACGGATGCGCTCGATAAACCACTCGTCGCCGACTTTTCCCATCTCAAGATAACGCAAGTCAGGGGCCATGCCGCCGGAAATCACCTCAAGACCGTGGCAGCGCGCGCAGTTCTGATTGTAGCCGGAAGCGCCGATCGCGATTGCTTTTGGATCGCCGCGATATGGATTTTCACTCAGCCAATCTTGCCCAAGCTGCTTCAGCTCGGAAGCATCGATCGGTTGCGGTGTCACGTCGCCGTGAGCAAACGCGTTATTGCCGACGTGTATTGTAACAGCCAATGCGACGGCCACAGCCTTCGCGGCACGTGATAACGACATGTTTAGGCTCCCTAGGCACTACCAAAGTTTCCTGGCTTTTTTTCCAGATATACGGGGAGCGCAGTCGCCCACTAATTGCCCATTAGTTCAGTGTGCTGAGCTTGGCGTCGTTTTCTGGCGCGTTTTTTAAGGGGGCAATACGAACGTCGTATTGCGGACGAATTGACATCCGCGAAGGTGGCGCGCGCCGTGTGCAGTTATATTTGCGGTCGTTAGGCATCTGTGGAAACGCCGGATACCGGCGGCGAGGGGTCTAGGATGGTTCGACGTGCTTTGCTGACGTGCTGGTGCCTGACGATGTCCATGCACGCGGTGAACGCCGACGAGATCTACGTTACGAACGAAAAAGACAATTCCGTTTCCGTGATCGACGGGCGCACGCTCAGCGTCGTCCGTACGCTCGCCGTCGGCAAACGGCCACGCGGGATAGCGTTCTCCCGCGATTTCACGAAGTTCTTCGTGTGTGCAAGCGATAGCAACTCCGTCCAAGTCTACGATGCAACGACGGGAACGATGCTGCATGATTTGCCGTCAGGCGCAGACCCCGAGCAGTTTGCGCTCTCGCACGATGGACAGCGTCTTTATATTGCAAACGAAGATAATGCTGTGACGACCGTCGTCGACGTCGGGACGCGGCAGGTTGTCGGACAGATCGACGTCGGAATTGAACCTGAAGGCATGGCCGTTTCGCCGGACGACAAAATCGCCGTCACGACCTCCGAAACGACCAATATGGTGCACCTGATCGATACCGCGACCTTCGACGTGATCGCGAATGTTTTGGTGGATCAACGGCCCCGATATGCTCAGTTCACGCCGGATGGCGCCAAACTCTGGGTGTCGTCCGAAATCGGTGGCACGGTCTCGATCATCGATGTTGCGAAGCGTGAGATCGAAAAGAAAATTACGTTCGCCATTCCAGGCGTTGCGCGCGACAGCATTCAGCCCGTTGGGATTCGCATGACGCGTGATGCGAAGACGGCATTCATTGCTCTCGGCCCGGCAAACCGCGTTGCGGTCGTCGACGTCGAAACGGCCACGCCGAAATCCTACGTGCTTGTCGGCCAGCGTGTCTGGCATCTGGAGCTGTCACCGAAGGAAGATTTCCTATTTACGACGAACGGCGTCTCGAATGACGTCACGGTCGTCGACACCGCTAGTTTGCGCGCAATCAAATCAATCAAGGTCGGTCGTTATCCCTGGGGCGTGGCGAACCGAGCGACTCCCGAGCATACGGCCGGCAGCGCTCCGCTCGATAGCAAGACGCCAACAGAAACGCGCTGAAGACAATGTGGAAGCTGGTGGCTTTGCTTCTCGCGTGGTCGGTAGCGAGTGTCACTATGAGCGTGGCCGACGAGACCTTATTCGATCTGGCCACAGGCTATCGCATTGCTCACTATCGCTCGCCGACACCGGAAAGTGTTCCAGGCGGCACGCGGATCATGGCGGCTGACGTTCCTGAACTTATCGCCGGACAGCACGCAATTCTCATCGATGTCATGCCGTCAGAAGGCGCCCGGCCGGAACCGAAATCCGGTCAATGGTATTTGCTGAAATCCCACCAAAACATTGCCGGATCGACTTGGCTCGCTGATGTCGGGCATGGCGTGCTTAATCCGGATCAGTCCAGGTATTTCACAGAAAACCTCGCGAGACTCACGCACGGAGACGTATCTCGCGCCGTCATATTTTATTGCAAGGCCGACTGCTGGATGGCGTGGAATGCGGTCCGTCGGGCTGCGGCCTTCGGCTACCAGAATATTTACTGGCTAAGCGAAGGCACGGACGGTTGGACCGACTGGGGAGGCGACCTCGTTGACGCCAAGCCAGAACCTTTTCCAGAGGTGCATCAAAAGTCTTCGAACTCGGCTGCCAAGCCGTAGCCAAAGGACGGTGTCGGCAAATCGGGATGGTGCGTCAGCTTTCAGAGCTGAACATCACCTTCGAATACGTGCCCACGCGGCGGCCCCACGCGGCGGCCATGATAGCCGCCGCAAGCTGCTGGGTTCAGTGTGCTGCCGTCAGATCCGAACTTCCGCGTGCTTGCGCAGGCGTAGCGAGAAGCCGACGAGCAGGAAGCCATAGATCAGCGCAAAGATGCCGATGGTGAAGGCGAGACCGAGCGCGCCGGCGCCAGGGAACATCAGGATCAGGATGCCGAACAGCACCGAGACGACGCCGCTGGCGATCAAGAGCCATTCGCCATCGATTTCCTTGCGCAGCCGGATTGCGCCGACGATTTCAAAAACGCCTGCGGCGATCGCCCATCCGGCGATGAAGTACAGCAGGACGAGGCCGGTGATGCCGGGCCAGGCTAGCGTCACGGCGCCCGCCAGGATGCCAAGCACGCCGACGAGTGCGAGCCACCAGCGCGGCGTCGGCGTATCGCCCATGATGGCGGCGCCGATTGCGAGGCCTCCGTCGAACAGTGCGAACACGCCGTAGAGAACGACGAGCGTCAAAAGCGAAAGGCCGGGCCACAGAATGGTCAGCACGCCAAAGATGATCGCGCAGATCCCGCGCAACAGAATGAGCCACCAGTTGCGGGCCAATCCATCGAGCATGGGTCGCATGAGAACGGTGCCGGGGGGATAGGTTCGTGCTGTCATGTCAACCTCTCTGGAGCTGGAGCTTGGAAAGGATCAAACTGCGTATTTCAGTTTCTCTACGGGCCGCGATGCCGTCAATCGAGGACGTACTTATGCTGCGGACGGAATGGAGCTTGGTAAATAAAAGCGGAAAAACGAAATCTAAATTCGACGAAATATAGCACTCTTTTCGGGAGTCTGGGAGCCTATCGCTCTTAGAGCTTCTGAAATTTATTCACCGGCAAGGCGTTTGTTGCGTTTGTCTATCCGCTGCTTTTCCTTTTTCGCAGCGATTTTCGCCTTCTTGTGAGCGGTCTCAGTTTCGGCTTTCGATTTTTTTGCCGTCTTTTTCTTAGGCCCCTTCGCGGCAGTTCGCTCGCTGTCGACCGACGTCGATTTTGCCGTTGGAGATTGCGTCCGTGATTGCGGCGCGCGTGGCGACGGCAAGTCTTCAGCGGAAGGGTCTTCGATGAATTTCGGCTGACGCTGTTTTAAGGCTGCGAAGGTTTGCGCGTCGATCGTAAGCTTTTCCGTTTTGTGAGACGTTTCGCTCGCCGTATCGGATTTTTTCTCTCCGCGCGGACGTGCTTCGGTGTTGCGCGCCGCCTCATCGGCTTTTGCAACCGCTATCCGCTTCTGTTTCTGCTCTTCGTTTTTTTGTTTTATAGGAGGTTGCTTGGCCGCGGTCTTCGCAGCCAGAATTTCCTGCCTTGTCTTCTCGACCTCGGCCTTGGAAACCTCACCGTCCGCGATCAGGGCGTTCAGGCACGACTTCGACAGCTTCGGACCTGCGCGCCTCATGCAAATGCGCAGTTCCTTCGATCCGACCTGAAATTTGCTGCAGTAGGCGTAGTAATCGCTGGCGCAGCTCATCTGGGTCATAAACCCAATGGCTGAGGCACCGGAGGCCGGCAGCAGCAGGGCTGCCGTTGCTAATGCGAGTTTTTTGGTCATGGCTCAGAGCTATCTGTACTGCGCAATACCTCACATAGTTCCAGATGTGCCCCTTGGGGGCGTGTCATATGCGCGTCACGCGTTCAGGTCTGCCGAATAAGGCCGACGAATGATGGTGAAGACCGTGTTCGCAGCAAATATTCGGATTTGATCCCAGACTGTAGCGAGATGTCTAAGGGAGAGCGGAGCGCTGGTAATACCAGATCGCGGCCAGCACGATCAGCGAGCCGATGACCGCGGCAATCACATCGCGCAGCGAGATCGCATACCGGTCGAGATCCGGAAAAAGGCCGAGGATGCGAAACAGAAAGCCTCCGATCAGCGCGCCGGCCAATCCAAGTACGAAATTTTTCGCGCGGCCATAGCCTTCCTTGCTCCAGGTGCTGAGCGATCCGGCCAATGCGCCACCGATGAGACCGATGACAATCCAGACGATGAACTGGTCGAGTGTCGGCATGTCGCGACTCCAGTATTCGCACCCGAGGGCGAGTCTACACCGATTTGCAATTCCGGAATAGATTATGGCGCACGACGTTGCTTAACGACGGTTAACGGGATCGTGACAGGCCCTTAGATCGCCGTAGACCTCCCGCGCGTTGCGGTTTTCCTAGCCAAACGTAAATGCATAAGCGTTGACGCCGGGGTCGAGAAATTCGATCGCGAATGTCCGCTCCTGAATATCGCCGTTCTGGCGAACCAGCTGATAGAGCTTTCCTCCGGTGACCGTTCCGCTGCCGTCGGGAGCGACGTCCGTGCCGTGACTGTCGCCGGGTTCCTTGCCGTCGATCGTCACGCGAAAGCGAATGGGTTTCCCGTCGGCGCCCGGCCCGAGAACGAGGTGCAGGTCGCGCGCCCGAAAGCGATAGACGATGCCGCCGCCTGCGGAATTGAGCGCCGCGTGCTCGGCGCCGATTGTCCAGTTTCCGTTTAAGCTCCATTGATTGAGCGTTTTCGGCTCGCCGCTGTAGTCGCGCGCGGCATTACGGACGGTATCGACAGCTGAGACGAAATTCGCCGCTCGCGCATAGCCGACGTAGGTTTCCGGCGACGCGACGTTGGTGAACAGAGACGCGGCCTCCACGCCTGAGCCGGAGACGTTCACCATCTCGTCGGCGACATTGGCTTTCCCGGCCTCGGCCAGAAGCTTTTGGATGACGCGCTCGGAGCCTGCGTAATCACCTTCGCCGAAATGATGGTGACGGATGTTGCCGTTGGCATCGATGAAGTAGTGCGCGGGCCAATATTGATTCTTGAAGGCGCGCCAGATCGCGAAGTTGTTGTCGATGGCGACCGGGTAATCGATCTTGAGATCGGAAACGGCCTTGCGCACGTTCGCGATATTTTTCTCGAATGCGAATTCGGGAGAGTGCACGCCGACGACGACGAGGCCCTGATCTTTATATTTTTCCGCCCAGGCGCGAACGTAAGGAATGCTTCTGATGCAGTTGATGCAGGAGTACGTCCAGAAGTCGACCAGCACGACCTTGCCCTTCAAGTCGTCCGGTGTGAGCGGCTTTCCGTTGAGCCAATCGACGGCTCCCGAAAGCGGGGGCGCACGTCCTTCGATCGGCAACGTCTCTGCAGTTGAGGCGAGTTCGCGTTGCTCGCGCACGGCCGGATTGGAATGAAGCATATTGACGAGGCGCTGCTCCAAGGGCGCCGTGCTTGCGAGCGACAATCGCGTCAGCAAGCCGGTATCGGCTCCGGCGCCAATTGCAACGACGGCAGCGAGCACCGCAACGCCCAGCCCACGACGAATCCATTCGCCAGTGCCGAGTGACCGTTTCATTGCATTGAAGATGCGTCCGCCTGCCAACAGCGCCAGCGCCAACGACGTTGCGGCTCCCGCTGCGTACGCCGCGAGAAGGAGCGTCGTGCGCGCGCTCGCGCCTTCGAGCGCCGCGCCTGTCAGGATCAATCCCAGAACCGGTCCGGCGCACGGCGCCCATAGAAGTCCGGTTGCGACACCGAGCAAGAGCGACGATCCTGGAGATGACTGCGTGCCATTCGCATCGGCTCTTTGAGCAAGGCGATTGCCGAGGGCGACTGCAGGGCGCGACAGGCGCTCGGACAACTCGGGAAAGATCAGCGTCAATCCGAACAGCGCCATGATGACGAGTGCAATGATGCGCCCATAGTCGTTGGCGGCGACCGCCCAGCCTCCGCCGATCGCGGCAAGAGATGCAACGAGTGCAAAGGTTACGGCCATGCCTACGAGAATCGGCAATCCGCTTTTCAGGAATGGCTGTCCGGCGCGCGAAAAGACGAACGGCAGGACCGGCAAAATACACGGACTGAAGATCGTGAGAATTCCGCCGAAATAGGCGAGGAGAATTAGGAGCATGCCATTTCACCCTATCTGCGAATGCCGAAGCGTCGAGCCTGGCGAACGCAACATCTACGCTCCGGAACTCGGCGACGTTACCGGCTTAGAGCCACGACGCTCGATATTGCGCACGTGACGGGTTCTACTTTTTGCCCGGCATCGCCTCTTCTCGTTTGTCCCATGGCGGCCTAGGCCGGCTGGACATTGGCCGCGGCCAGCATCGGTGCTTGGCGGGTCAGACGTCGTTTGCTAGGTTCTACCACTTGCCGCACCTACAAATGCAGGATCGACATCCCAAGCGTCATGAAAAATCTCACATCGGCGCTTGGCGCAATACTCGTGATTGCGGCCGCCTTGCTTTCCGGCGGCAGCAAGGCAGCGAATGATGGAGCCCCTGTCGATACGGCTCTCGTCGTGTCCGTCGACGTTTCGAATTCCGTCGATGAGGCGCGCTATAAACTGCAGATGGAAGGGATCGCGAAAGCTCTCGAAGATCCGGGTGTGATCGAGGCGATCACCGGCGGCTCGAGCGGCGGCATCCTGTTCTCCATGGTGACGTGGGCCGACAAACCGGCATTCGTCATTCCGTGGATACGCATCGCCAACAAAGCGGATGCGCTCGCCGCCGCACAGCGCGTCCGCAAGTTACCGCATCAAGGCGGCGAGTTCACCTGCATGACGCGGATGCTGCGGTCGGCAAACGATAAGATCGTGCCGCAAATCCCGGCCAAGGCTGCGCGTGTCGTCATCGACGTGTCGGGCGACGGTCCGGACAATTGCAATGCCGACGAGCCGATCGAAAAGGTGCGCGACGAGCTTGTGGCCAACGGCGTCACGATCAATGGCCTGCCCATTCTGCTCGACACGCCCGATGCGGGCGCGCTGCTCCCCAAGGCCGTGCCGGGAGGCAAGCCGCCGCTCGAGCAATGGTACCGGGAGCACGTCATGGCGGGGCCGGGAGGCTTCGTTCTTCCGGCTCTCGGCTATTCCGATTTCGAGCGCGCCATCCGGCAGAAATTCGTGATCGAAGTGAGTGGCGTTGCTCCGCCCGCCAGCATGACGTCGGTCGCGAGCGCAGCACGCTAAACTAGAGTGCGTCCGGAAAAGCGGGAACCGGTTTTCCGCCAAGAAGCACGGCAAGGCAAAGAGCTCGAGCTGTTCCGCGCTTCCACCAAAATCGGAAAGGCTCTAGCCATCGCCGAAATGCGGTCGCGGCGTGCGGTTCTAAATGTCGTTTTCGCTCGTCGACGCGCAGCGCCAGCGCTTGATCTGCCAGCCGGGATGCTCTTCGTTCCATTGCGCGAAATATGGCGGCGCTTCCGACATGCAATGCGAAGCATCGATACCTTCATTGATCGGTATCTTATAATCCTTGCAGACCGTCGGCTGGTTTGCGAGGCAGGCGGAGAGAACGATTGCGAGCATTGGCGTTTCGAGCCCTTCGGACGGAGAAACGGATCACGAAATCCGCCGTGATCTCCCCTGTCGCCCGCTCGCCAAGAGCGGGCGCTGATTTCACGCCGGTATTCGCAAGCCTACTACGTCAACGACGGGGAAGAAATTACGAGCCATTACGTGCCATCCAACCCGATCACTAGGCCGGAAGCAAAATTTCGCCGCGTCCGATCGTAGCCATGTCGCCGCCAATCTTCCGAACAAACAAGGGCATAGGCGCTGGAGCGAGGGCGCCGAGCGCACCCTTGAGATAGCGTGACATGACTCGCACGATCACGAGATCGTGTTTACCGCAGTCGACGAACGTCGGCAGCAGGCTCTCGACGCTCGGTCCGATCAGAGTGCCTCGACGCATCATAAAACCGGGCAGGCGACCGATGCCGCCTTCCGCCCAGATCGTGCCGCCGATCATGCGCGTGCCTGCGCCTTCGCCGGTTTTGCCTTTAACGATGATCGTGCCGCGGCGCATCTTCTCGCCGGCCCGGGCGCCGATGTTGCCGCCGATTACGGCCGTGCCGCCGAGCATCCCGAAACGGTCGCCAGGGATGAAGCCACCAACGTTATCGCCGGCATTCCCCGAGACGTGGATGAAACCGCCGGTCGACCCGGACGCCAGGAAGTTTCCGGCGTTGCCGCGGATTTCAAGCTTTCCGCCTGACATCTTGCGGCCGGCGTAGGACCCGACGTCGCCGACGACGCGGATGGTGCCACTGTCGAGGCCGCCGCCAACGAAATCGAGGTTGGCGCCTGCACCTTCGATCGTCAGCGTTTCGCCCGCGGTGCCATGAATATCGAAGGCATCGCCGAGCGGCAGGCCGCCTTTGTCAAAGCCGACATTGATCAGTCCGATTTCGTGGGACGTCAGAGCCGCAAGCTTTGCAGGCGTGATGCCATCGAGGTTGATCCGCGCTGTCGCGGGCGCCTTGAAGCGCAGCGTGAGGCCGCTCATCAGATCAAATCCTTCAGATGGTAGTGGTGCTGACCAAGCTTGCCGCCGTAATTTCCGGCGGTGATGCGGGTGACGCCGCGCTTGGCGCCGGTATCCGTCACGGCCTTGAGACCGGCGCGCATCGCGTCAGCAACGGCCTTCGAGGTCAAGCCGTCGATGACGATCTCGAGGACGGCGAGCGTATCGGGGCCAAGTTCGCTTTTGACCGTGCCGCGCAGCGTCGGGCAGAAGGCATCGTTCGACGATGCGAACATGCCCGCGTATTTGGCGCCGACCTTACTGCCCGAGCGCACGATGCCGCCGGGGAATGGCGTGATGACGTCGTCGATCTTAGCGATGGCGTCAACGGCGGCTTCCGTCGTTTCGAGAAGACCGGCGCGATCGGTGCCGAGGATCAGCATGTTGCCACCGCCGACCGCTTCGGTGGTGACGCCCGTTTCTTCCTCGACGACAAATTCGCCATCCATCACGGGGACGCGCCAATAGCGGCTGTCGCCGAGCTTCTTCGCCGTCTGATAACCGTCGCCGAAATAACGCGGTGCCTTACCGAGGCCCAGCGACTGCGCCGCCTTCAGTCCCGAGTAGCACGCAGAGCCGGGGCTCGTCAGAACGCACTGGCCGATCCGGTTTCGAATCTGCGGAACGAGTGCGTCTGGAGAAAAGCCGAACATCAGGATGCGGACGCCGGGACGTCCGTCCGGCGTCTCGTCGGGGGTCAGCTCTTTATCGATGCCGCATTCGGCGCCGCAGCCGATCACGGATGTGCCGAAGCCAGTGGCGACCGTCGCTGCGATGCGCGCCCATTTGAGCGTGTCGGCCGTGATGATGATGCCGGTGCCGCTCATGCCGAAGGCTTCGGCGAAGGTATCGTCGATCTCGACACCGTTGACCGTTTTGCTCATGCTACGCGCGCCTTCGTCGGTTGAATGATAAGAGAGCCGCGGCCATTGTCTGTAATCTCTTCATCCGACAGGCGGAAGTTCTCCATCCGCACGGTGTTGTAGTCGTCGAAGTAGCGCTTCAGCTGGCGTTCGATGCCGCGGTCATAGTCCGGCCGCGCGACGTGCGTCGCGCCGTTCACCGCTTTGATGATCTTGCCGTTGCGGACGATCAGTTCGCCGTTCTTGAACAGCATCTCGGGCGTCGCGAACATGGCTTCGCGATCCGGGTTGTCGTCATAGACGGTAATGTCCGCGCAGGCACCGACTCCCAGATGTCCGCGATCGACGAGGCCGAGGCTGCGCGCCGGTCCGGCGCGCGTCATGATCGCGATCTCGTAGAGCGAATATTCGCGATCGAGCGTCGCGAGCGTCGAGTACTTCAGCGCGTCCTGATTGATCGTGCGCGTGACCTCCTGACGGAAGGTCTTGTCCATCAGAAGCCGGATCAAATGCGGATAGCAGGTGAACGGGCCGCCGTTCGGATGGTCGGTGGTCAGGAACAGACGCCAGGGATCGTTGATGAGCAGGAACAGTTCAAGCCCAATCGCCCACTGTAGGGCGTTGACGAAGCTCTTGTCGCGATACTTGAACGGGACGACGCCGCAACCCGCATCGCACTCGATATCCATCACGACCCACTTTTTCGGATAGGCGGATCGCGTGTTGACGAACTGGCGCATCGAGTCGCCGGATGCCGTGCACGTCTGGCCGAACATGACCTGGCCGACGTCGCACGAGACATTCGGGTTCGTGTTGACGGCTTCGGCGACCTCAGCCGCAGCGGAGGAGAACTTCATGTCTCCTTCGGTGCCGTAGCTGTGGAATTGGATGTGCGTAAGGTGGATCGGCAACCCTTCGGCGCCCTTGATCGTCGCGAGCGTCGTCTCGACGCCACCGGGTATGCCGAGATTGCAGCCGTGAATGTGGATCGGATGCACGACGCCCAATTCGTTGAGGCCGCGCGCCAGCGTCACGATGATATCGCGCGGGGTGACGCCGTAATAGACGTGCTTCTCGTCGAGATCGAGCTTGCGTTGGTTGAACTTGAACGCGCTGATGCCGCCGGGATTGACGACCTTGACCGCGATGGCCTGCGTCGCGTGCATCGTCCAGGCGATATAATCTTTGATCGCCGAGAAATCCTGCTTGCCCGCGAGCTGGCGCAGGAAGAAATCATCCGACCCGAGCATCGCGAATGCGCCCTTGTCGATGATGGCGGTGTCGGCAAGCTCCATGTGTGCCTGGCGCGCGTTGGCGGGAAGCATCGCCGGCTCGAATGCCGCCGTGTAGCCCATCTCGGCGTAGCGATAGCCGGCCGTCATCGTCGAGGGAATCGCATAGCCGACGCCGGCGCGCGTGACATCGGTTCGCTCGAACTCCTGGCCGATGTGGTCTTCAGGCAGCATCATGCGGGCGATCGTCATTTTGCCGCCGCCAATGTGCGAATGAGGATCGATACCGCCCGCCATGATGACCCGCCCGTGGACGGGATATTCGTGATCGATCTTGGCGTTCGGAAGCGGCGATACGATGCGGCCATCCTCGATGAAGATGTCGCGAATTTCGCCATCGACGCCGTTCGCGGGATCGTAGATGCGGCCGCCTGTAAGCTTGATGAGCATTCTTGATCTCGATTGTTGGCCTAGAGGGCGGCTTCGATAGAGGCGAGCACGTCGATGGCGGACGGGAGCTTGGACTGGCGAAGCTTGCGCAACGGCAGCGAAACGACGTTGTCGACACGGATGATGCGGCCGGCGTGATCGACGCCGGGCGTCCCGACCGGGATGAAAACCTTCGGTTTGCGGCTGAGCTTCAAGCCAGGTGTGCCGAGAACGATCGTCGGAACATCGGTCTCCGGCGGAACGAGATCATCACCGAAGGATGCGAGCCAGACGAGAAGATCGCTTTCCTTCGCCGCCAGCATGCGCGCCGCATCGTAGCGCTCGGCGTCGTACTCGGGCTTGCCGTTGGCATACGAAACGCGAAGCGGGTAGCCCGATTGCCAGGCACAGACGGATATGGCGGACGGCGTGCCCTCATTGCCGCCAAGCGAGAGGCCGGCCGAGCGCGACGTCGCGTTGCCTTCCTTGATGAATTCGCAAATGGCCTGAACTGTCAGATCGCCACCGGCGAAATCGAAGCTTGCCGGGTTCCATACGACCACGCTGTAGGTCGCCGCTTTGAAGCGCGCGAATAAATCTTCAACGGTTGCGCGGGGCACACCGCCGATTGTGTCGCCGGTAATGCTGATGCCCTTCTGCATCGCACGCATCGCGTCCAGGATTTCGCCGATGCGATCCGTCTTGCAGGGGATGGTCAGGACTTCGCCTATGCGCGGACCTTTGGCGGCGGACTGATCCAAACCGTCGCCCAGGAATATGACGGTGCGCTTCGGCGGATTGTCGGAAAACATCGATGCTTCGTTGCAGACGACGCGTTCGAAAAAGCGCGGATTGCTCTTGTTGATGTCGCAGCCTGCGATGATAAACAGGTCGGCGCGGTTGCGCGCTTCCGTAAGAGTTGTCGTCAGCCATCCGCTCGATTGCATGACGCGGGTGTTGCGATACGTGGCTGCGCTCAAGGCGTGATCGACGACCCCGCCACCGCGCTCGGCAAGCGCCATGACGGCGCGCATGCCTTCGACCCCCGTTCCAAGTCCGCCAAAGATCGGCAGGCGGCTTTCGCGAATGAGCTTGGCGGCCGCCGCGACGGCCTCTGCGAGGGAAACGTTTTTGCCGTCAACCTGTGGGCTTGGCTCGAGCAGCGGGCGCTCGAACCCGACAACGGATTTGGCGCAGCCATTCTTGAGAACTTTCAAGCCGCCGCTGCCGGAGGGACCGATCTCGAGATCGTCGCAAGCGATGCCGCAGAAGGGGCAGGCGATATTCTCAAAATGATTTACGCCGTTCCTCGACTTTTCGGATTCCAATCCACCACCTCTTAGAGCCAAGGACGCTACCCGGCGAGATTCGACATTCGTACAAGTCGGGAGGTAAACCAACTCTCACCCTGGCGGTCAAGCGTGCTAAGGGGCTGCGGCACGGTGCGACACAATTTGCTATCTCAGGTCAAGTTTGGCGCTCCTACTGTCCGCGTCCGGCCGAAAGGCCCAAGTCGGACTTTTGCAACTGAAGTCTCCGGAGGAATTACATGTTGAAACGCTTGGCGATCGCCGCCGCGATCTTGGGGTCACTGCCGATTGCGGCTTGGGCTCACGGTCCTTCGCGCCAGAAAGTCACCGAATCCGTTGAAATCAATGCACCTGCCGACAAGGTCTGGGCGGTCGTCGGCAATTTCCAGGACATGAGCTGGGTGCCCGCCGTCGCCAAGACGGAAGGAGCCGGCGAGAACAAGCCTGCGAGCGGAACAGGCAACGACGGCGCGACCCGCAAGCTGACACTCAAAAATGGTGGCGTCATTGAGGAGACGCTTGACGCGTATGACGCCAAGGAAATGACCTACAGCTACGAGATCACCAAGGTCGACGTGAAGGTGCTGCCGGTTAACGATTATTCGTCCCACCTGACGGTTACGGCGAATGGCGCCGATAAGTCGACGCTGGAGTGGAAGGGCGCCTTCTATCGCGGCTTCATGAATAACGACCCGCCGCCGGAACTCAGCGACGAAGCTTCAAAAAAAGCCGTGACCGATCTTTACAAGAGCACGCTCGAAGCCGTGAAGGCGAAGATCGAAGGCGGCAAGTAGTGCTGCATCGCGTTCGCGCCGGCGTAGCGGTTGCTGTCCTTATCCTCGGCGGACAGCCATCGGTCGCGTCGGCGGCCGAAGCGTTAACCACCAACCAGCCGGCCGACAGTCTGTCGTTCGTCGATCTTGCAACGATGAAAAGCGTCGCGACGATCGCGATCGGCGGCAAGCCGGCCGGTATCGCGCTTTCACCCGACCGGACGAAGGCCTACGTCACGGCCCCCGACAGCAAGGAACTCGTCGAGGTCGATGCCGTCACGCGCACAGTGACAAGGCGATTGACGTTGGGCGGCGGACCGCTTGGAATTGCAGCGCATCCCACATTGCCCGAGGTCTACGTCGCAGACTGGTTCTCACACCAGGTCGTCGTCGTCGACACGCGGTCATTGAAGGTTGTTGGAACGATTTCCGTCGGCCAGTCGCCGTCCGGTCTTGCGGTGACGCCCGACGGCCGCCTGCTTCTCTCGGCCGATCGCGACAGCGACTCCGTATCGATCATCGACGTCGCGACGCGCTCACGCGTGGCCTCGATTGCGGCAGGTCGGCGTCCTTTTGGGATTACGATCGATGCGAAAGGCGAGCGCGCCTACACCACTAACGTCAAAAGCAACGACGTCACCGTGATCGACATTGCCTCGCGGCGCACCCTTGGCAGCATCCCGACCGGGCGGCGACCGTATGCGGTCGCGCTGGCGAACGGGCACGGCTTCTCGACGGATCAATATGGCGGTAGCATCACCGTTTTCGATCTCGAGAAACTGTCGCCGCTCAAAACCGTTCGGGTCTGCGATCACCCCGAGGGCATCGAGGCTGACGCATCGGGTGGCGATATCTACGTGGCGTGCTGGGGCGATAACGTTCTGATCCGCCTCGATCCAGAAACGCTCAAGGTTACCGGCAAGGCCGACGTCGGCGATGGGCCGCGTTCCTTCGGGAAATTCCTTCGCTAAGGTGAGGTTACGCGGTTTTAAGTTCCGCGCGGGTTCATCTTCCGGCATCTTGCTACCAAACTTACCTACCCGCCGGGCGGCTCAGGTTACCGAATATTCCTTTGATATCTGGTCAATCCACGGAGCCGGCGCTAAAGAGCGGGAAAAACATGCAGATTTCGACGCCTGGAGGAACACCGTGACATTGAGAATTCCCTTCGTTGCATTCGCCGCGCTCGCCTTGCTGCTTCCCGCGGCTGCCCTCGCCTCCGATACGCCGAAACCCACCGACATCCTTTTTAACCGCCCGCATATCTCCAACATCGCCGCTGGCACCGTCCTCGACTACAAATTCACCCGCAAGCCGTCCAACGAGAAAATGCTTGGCGCGGGCTTCACCGACGACATCACGGTGACCGTCGAAAGCGACGCGACGGAGGGCAAGAAAAACGTCCTCGTGCAGATGTACACGGGCGATCGCGCCCGCGATCCGCAGCGCATTACCGGCATGGACGGCAATCCGATGATGGTCGTATGTCTCGACAATGCGGTTTCGCATTTCCGCGAGCTTGCCGGTGGCGACAACGCGTATCTCAAGAATACGTTCAGCCGCTACCTCGCCGAGCGGGCGACGATTAAACCGGTCAAGATCTTGTACAAGGGTGAGGACGTCGACGGATATGAAATCACCGCGACGCCTTACGCGGACGATCCCGCGAAATCGAAAATGGGCGGCTTCGAAAACGCGACTTTCAAGATCGCGCTGTCCGAGAAAATTCCGGGTTATCTGGCGCGGGTGATCGCAGACATCAACAATACAGACAAAGCCGCGCCGACGCTTGTCGAAACGACGACGCTCGAGGGTGTGGGAGATGTGAAATGATGAAGGCTATCAAGAATACCCTGTTTGCACTGATACTCTCAGCCGCTGCTCCGGCGGCTGTCGCGATCGCCCAGGAGCTGCCGGCGAACGATTATCCGACGGTGGCGCGCGCCGATTATGTTTACGCTTGCATGGCCGTCAATGGCCAGACGCGCGACATCCTCGAGAAGTGCTCGTGCTCCATCGATCAGATCGCGTCGCTTCTGCCTTTTCCGGAATATGAGGAAGCCGAAACGCTCCTGTCCGTCGGATTGAAGGGCGGCGAAAACGTCGCCTGGACGAAAATTCCGAAGATGCAGGAAAAGATCAAAAACATGCGGCGCGCGCAGGTCGAAGGCGAGTTGCGCTGCTTTTGATTGTCCGCGTCCGGCGGCCGGCTTCGCGAAGCGGAGTCGCCGGACGCAACCAATGATGCGGAGCCGGCCGCCGGACGCGGGTCTTATTCCCACTCGAGTTCGGTGAACGCGGCGGTGACGTTCATGCCGTTGAGATCCGCAAACAGTTGCCAGTTGTCGCGCTCTGATTGACCGGCGGTCTTAAGCGCCTGCTCGAGCGTGGCGCCCTCCTTGATCAAGGCGCGAACGTCACGGGCGATCGTTTCCAGGTAACGCAGCTCCGGACGTATCGCGTCGGGCCACGGCATCGATTTCGGACCATGGCCGGGAATCGCACGGGCTGCTTTTTCCGCCATGAGTTCGGGGATCAACTTCAGCCATCCGACAATGGAGCCGTCGAGCGTCGGGATGTGACCGGAGAACAGGAGGTCACCCAGCATCAATGTTTCGGTGGCGCTGTCGAATACCGTCAGGTCGTTATCGGTGTGGGCGGTCGGTCGCGCCTTGAGCGTGAGGTTGCGGCCGCCGAGATCGAGATCCAGCGTGTCGCTGACCAACTTGGTGGGGATGACGATCTTCGTTCCGGCAAAGCCGCTCTCGCCAAGCCGTACCTGCGCATTCCGCAGATAGCTGTCGGCACGTGCCGACAGCGCGGCCGGAAGCTTGTGGTGTCCGACGAATTCCGCGCCAAGGCCTTCGAAGGCCGCGTTTCCGAGCACATGATCCGTATGCATATGGGTGTTGATGACGTAGCGGATCGGCTTGTCCGTTACCTTGGCGACGGCTTCGCGCAAGGCCTTGCCGGCGGTGTAGGAGCCGCCGGTATCGACCACCGCTACGGTGTCGTTCCCGACGATGATGCAGGAGTTGGAAATATCTCCGTGGTTGCCCGCGGTGACCAACTCGTAGGGCGCGACGTGGACGAAAAGACCCGGCGCAACTTCGGAAAGGCCGGCGTCTTTCTCCGCTGCGAACGGACGGCGCGGAAACAACGACAGAAGCGCTGTCAAAGCAGCGCTGCGTAGGAAATCTTTGCGCGATAGACGCGCGAGCCGGCGGGAATTTTCTGTCATGTCGATCTCGCTGCAATAAGCTGAAAATCCGCTCCTTTGCAAAGATCAGATTTTGCTCGCGAGCGATCACGAAACCGCGATTTCACGTGATCAGCCGCCAAATTATTCACGAACGTTAGAACTAGACGTGCGCTGCAGCATTTGTGCTGCGATGCGAGAACTCCCTTTGTTTCCGATGATTTTTTTGGTCAGATAGGTTGTCCTAATTTGCCGCATGAGCGCAGGCGTCGCACTTCGTGTTGCGGACCTAGGGAAAAAATGTCTACATGCCGCTCGTTCACGGGGACCTACCGGTTCTACACGGTTCCGTGAAGAAACCCTTCAAGGGCGAGATTAAGACGGGAAAAAATCCCGCAATATCCTCGGCTTCGAGGGCGGAAAAACCGGAAGGTTCTCGGGATCAACTTGCAAGCGTGGCAAGACTTTTCTCAAAATGGAGGAAGCGCAATGCGCAAAAGTGCATTCGCATGCGGTTTGTTGGCGACAGTCGCGTTTTCGGGGCCCACCTGGGCCAACGAATCCGTGATCAAGGCGTCCAGCGACCCGGCGAACTGGGCAATCCAGTCTGGTGACTATGCTGGTACCCGTTACTCGACACTCGACCAGATCACGACCGAAAACGTTGGCCAGCTCAAAGTGGCCTGGACGTTCTCGACCGGCGTTCTTCGCGGTCACGAAGGCGGCCCGCTCGTTGTCGGCGACACGATGTGGCTTCACTCGGCGTTCCCGAACATTGTGTTCGCCCTGAACCTCGCCGACGAGCAGAAGATCATCTGGAAGTATGAACCCAAGCAGGACCCGTCGGTCATTCCGGTGATGTGCTGCGATACGGTCAACCGTGGCCTCGCTTATGCCGACGGCAAGATCTTCCTGCACCAGGCTGACACCGCACTCGTCGCCCTTGATGCGAAGACGGGCAAAGAACTTTGGAAGGTCGTCGATGGCGATCCGAAGAAGGGCGAGACCGGCACGCAGGCTCCGATGGTCGTCAAGGACAAGGTCGTTATCGGCATCTCGGGCGCTGAGTTCGGCGTTCGCTGCCACATGACCGCTTACGACATCAACAGCGGCAAGAAGGTCTGGCGCGCCTACTCGATGGGCCCGGATTCGGACATTCTCGTCGATCCCGAGAAGACCACGATGCTCGGCAAGCCGGTTGGCAAGGACTCGTCCTTGAAGACCTGGAATGGCGATCAGTGGAAG
>Ga0172380_10002804_pt1 | contig 25652 bp, 37 predicted proteins | sample Leawe162metaG_FD_119747 | JGI IMG/M metagenome (GOLD analysis project Ga0172380, IMG submission 119747) | Leachate microbial communities from a municipal landfill in Southern Ontario, Canada - Leachate well 162 metaG | ecosystem: Engineered > Solid waste > Landfill > Unclassified | place...
GAGGACGATCCAGGTGATCGGGTTGGCGAGGAGGGCCAGCGCGAAGGCCCCCGCGCTCGAGGCGGCCGCGAGGAACGCCGGCACCGCCCCGAGGAGCGCGCCGCCGAGCGACATGACCGCACCGACGCCTCCGAGAATCGGGCCAAGGATCGACGCGGCTGCGACCGCCAGCACCGCAATGGTGCCGACGACCTTCACGATCCCGGGGTTCTCCTTCGCGAAGCCCGCGAAGGACTGGATCGCCCCGGTGACGATCGGCGCGAGCTGCTGCAGCGCGGGCAGCAGCCCAGCGGCCAGCTCGATCTTCAGGGCGTCGATGTTCTGCTCGAAGATCTTCGCGCTCGCCGCGCGGTCCATCGCGGCGGCAGCCTCGGCCGCCGTGCCGGCGCTGCCCGCCACGCCCTCGAGCGCGCCCTGCAGGCTGCCGCTCTGCCCGATGAGCTTCATGATGGCTTCGCTGCCGGGCCCGAAGGCCTCCTGCAGCTTCTTCGCCATCTCCGGGCTCATGTTCTTCAGGTCGCCGACCTTGCCCTCGAGGTTCTTCAGCGACCCCGCGAAGTCGATGCCGCCGTCGGCCGTCTTCACCAGGGCGAAGCCGAGGCTCTTCGACGCGCCCTCCAGGTTGGTGAGCGCCTGGCCGAGGGAGGCGCCCGCGCCCTCGCCCTTGAAGCCCGCCTTCTCCAGGGCAGCCATCGTCACGGCGAGCTGCTCGAAGCTCATGCCGGTCTGCTTCGCCGCGGGGATGGCCTTCGACATCGCCTCGGGAAGCGCCGCGATGTTGTCGAGCTGGTAGGTCTGCTGGACCTTGGTGAGCACGTCGCCGAGGCGCTGCATCTCCGCGCCCGCATCGACGGCGCGGTTGCCCATGTTGTCGTACGCGAAGGCGAGCCCCTTCGTGGCGGCCGCCGCGTTCACCTTGTTGGCCGACGCGAACTGCAGCGCGCTCGCCGCCCCGCTGATCGCCGACTCCTCGGAGATGCCGAGGGCGATCATCTTCTGCGTCGCGGCGATGTACTCCTGCGCCGAGCCGACGTGGGCCTGCGACCAGGAGATCGCCGCCTCCCGCGTCCGCGCGAGCGTGCCGGCGACGTCGCCCCCGAGGTTCGTCCGGGCGACGTTGCCGAGCTCGGCGAGCGACTCCTCGACAGCCTGCGCGGGCGCGAGGATCGACTCGAGCGCGGCCTGCCCCTGCTGGGCGAACGCGCCGACGGATTGGCCGACCGAGCTGATGCTCGCGCCGGCCGCCTTCAGGCGGTCGCCCGCAGCGCTGACCCCCTCGAGGCTCTTCGCGACGTTTCGGAGCGGCGCCGTCGCCTGGTCGATCGCGGCGATGATGAGGGAGAGCTTGAGATCCATGCGTCGTCCCCCTTCCTTCGCCTACCGCGTCTTCTTCGACCTCGCCTCGATCGCCCTGTTCTGCGCCTCGGTGTACGCGCAGAACTCACGCCACTCCGACACCAGGTCCTCCCACGTCATCTCGACGATCTCGGCGTGGGTGAGGATGCCCTCCGCCTTGAGCGCCATGAACGACGCGGGGGTCAGATAGGGAGTGGCTTCGCCGCCTTTTTCGGGATCCCCTTGTCGAGGAGGTCGGTGACGTCCTCCACGTCCATCTCGAGCACGTCCTCGTAGGTGATGGCCGAGCCGTCGATCCTGCAGGCCTGCGCGACGAGCGCGTACGGGAGCCCGCTCATGTCGGTTCCCCCGACCGCCCGCTGCCCGGCGAGGAGGTGCTTGCCCTTCAACCGCCGCAGCGCCACCGCTTGCCGCCCACTCGGGAGGGTCCAGGCCTTGGTCGGGCCATCCTCCGTCACGGGTCCGTCGACCACCTCGGGGCCGCCGTTCGTCGTCTTGTCGTCGCTCATCGCTCCGCACCCATGCCCTTCTCACCGGTTCTCGCGCCGGGACGCGTTGTGGCTTCAGAGTCCGAGGTTCGCGCGATAGCCCTGGAGGATGTCCTTGCCGTCGACCTTCCAGATCTGGTTCAGCACGTCGACCTCGACGAGCTCCTTCCCGTCGAGGGAGAGCTTGAAGTAGGTGGTCGACAGCTCGTCCTCGAAGTCCGGGCTCGTCTGCGGGGCGAAGACGCCCATCGGCGACTTCTTCCACTTGACCGTCATGAGCGCGACGACCGACTTCGTGCCGACGAGGCCCGCCGCGTTGTGCACCTCGCAGTTGCCGCGGAGCTGCAGCTTGTGGTGGATGAAAGGGTTGCTGCCCGCGAGGACGCGGTCCGCGTAGAACCCGTTCCACTTCACCTTGGTCACCATCGGCTCGATGCCGGTGGCCAGCTCGACCTTGCCGAACATGCCGAGGGCGGTGTGCTCCGTCGTGGTGGCGACGAGCTCGGGGAGCGTCAGCTCACTCGCTCGGCCGAGCAGCGAGTTCGTGCCGTCGAGGTACGCGTTCGCGTGGAAGATCTTCTGGACGTCCATGTTCAGCCACCGAGCCCAGCGAGGAGGTTGGTGTTGACGACCGCCTTGAAGGTCAGCTTCTCGGCCGGAGGCGGAGGGCAATACTCGTACGTGAAGACCAGGTGCCCGGCGGCGAGCTCGGCCGGCGAGTTGTCCTCGTCGAAGTACTCGCACCGCGAACCCGGCATCGCCGCGCCGCGACCGATGAGGACGCGAAAGAACTCGTTCACGTCGGCGAGCACCGCGTCGATCAGCGGCTTGCCGATCGGGCCGTCGAGGTGCGCGAGGGTGGAGAGCTCGATCGACTCCTCGATCACGTCCTGCGTCCGCAGGCAGGGGATGAAGGTGAGGATGTCGTTCGCCCCGGGGAAGGCGCTCGAGCGGTTGCCCCACGTGCGCGGCGCGATGCCGTAGGCGGCGAAGACGGTCATGACCCCGGCGGCGTTCAGCAGGTTGACGTCGCAGGTCGGGTCGTTCACCGCCGCCGTCAGGGCGACCTCCGTGCCCGTGATGCCGAGGATGGGCTTGTTCGACGGGCTCACCCAGTAGCCGCGGTCGCGGTCGTTGGCCGCGATGACGCCGGCGGCGCGGCCGCTGTAAGGCTCGAGCTCCGTCTGGTTGGTGGCGACCCGGAAGGACTTCAGGTGCGGGTAGCAGAGGACGACCCGGGGGTCGGAGACGATCAGATCGATCTCACCCTCGGCGCCTCGGCCCTCGACCACGTCGTCGCGGGTCGCGGCGAGGGGCGCGTCGGCGAGCACGAGTGCACGGAGCTTCGTCTTCTGCGCGAGGACGGCGAGGGCCGTGCGGACGCTGGCGGTCGAGCTGAAGCCTGGGGCGATCAGCGTCTTCGGCCCGTAGCCGAAGCGGCTCGCGCAATCGAGGAAGGCCTGCATCCCCGTCCGCACGCCGTCGGTGACCGCGCCGACCACGTCGGCCGCGACCACACCGGCCGGGGTCGCCCTCACGTGGGCGACCTTGCAGTCGGCGTCCCCCTCGAGGTTGCCGCCCTCGAGCACGGTGATGATGCCGGTGACGAGGTCGACCTCGTAGTCCGTCCCCTCGACGCACGCCGCGTCGGCCGACGTCGTGACCGTGACCGAGATCAGGTCCTGGTGAGGGAGGGTGCAGACGCCGTCGGTGATGGTGCGCGTGGCGACCGCCACCGCCGTGCGGTGCTCGGCCTTGGCCGGGTTGAAGACGTTGATGGCGAAGATGGTGCCGGCGCCCTGGTCCTGCGCCGCCTTGATGGCGCGCAGCAAGGAGTAGCCGGCGAGGTCGGGCCCGAACTTGGTGGGAGGCTCGCGGTCCGAGGCGATGAACACCGCCTTGTTGAGGGAGTCGGCCGCGTCGCTCGCGTGGTGGATCGGCGCGGTGCCGATCACGCCGATGATGGCCGTCTTGACCTCGTCGATCTTCTTCGGGCCGACGGTCAGCGAGACCGTCTCGACCCCGTGCAGGAACGTCGTCGTCACTTCGACACCTGGCCTTCTGCCGCGGCCGCGTCAGCCCCACCGGGCGCGGGAGGCGTCTCCGCCGCCGAGCTCGCGCTCGAGCGACGGCCGCGCAGCGTCTTGGGAGCGACGTCCTTCGACGCCGACTTCTGACCCTTGGGCTTGCGGCTGCTCGGCGCGCTCGGTCCGCCGGCCGGGCCGCGCCAGCCTGCCAGCTCCTCGGCCGTCGGCTCCCGGAGCATGCCGCGGCGGCACAGGCTGGACACGAAGTCCGATTCCTCCGGCAGCTCGACGAGCTCGTGCGGGACGAGGGTCGCCTCGTGGCCGCCCCGCAGGGTCAGGGACGTCAGGGCACCGAGATACATGAAGAGCTTCACGAGCAACCTCCCTCGCCGCGCAGCGCGCTGGCCTTCTTGAACTGCGGACCGGTGAGGTCCGCCAGGTCCTGCACGACGACGCCGCCGACCCGGAACGTGACGTCCCAGCGCCAGACCCCGCTCTCGTGCCCAACGTGCTTATCGTCGACGAGGCCGACCGCGTTGAAGCCGAGCGGCACCCACGTCACGATCGGGTCGCCGCCTTCGACGGGCGTCTCGACGCGGCGCTCGGGGCGCCAGCCGTAGAGAGATTTCATGACCTCGTGCACGGTGGTCACCACGCCGGTCGTCCCGCGCAGCTTGCGTGTGAGGATGGTCACCACGACGCGCGCCTGGCGCTCGGTGTGGAGCGGGGCGGCCGACTTGTCGGCGCCGTACGTCGACCCGCCGTAGTTGACGAGGAGCGTCGAGGTCGCCTTCGTGAAGGGGTAGGCCTCGGGCGCATCCGGGAACGGCTCGACCTTGAACGCCGGGAGCTTCAGCTTCAGCCGGTCGACGAAGGCCTGCTCGAGGAGGTCGATCACGCGGCCTCCACGTGCTCGCGGAGGATGGCGAGGATCTCCGCCTTGCCGTCCTCGCTCAGCCCGAGGAACGGGCGAGCGGGGATGGTGACGGCGAGGTTCCGGCCGGCCTGGCCGCCGAAGTGGTGGATGCCGGCGATGGGCGAGTTGGTGCCGATCGCCACCTGCCCGCCCGAGACCTCGTGCGTCTGCGAGGCGAAGAGCCCACCCCTCTCCCGGAGGATCGACGGGCCACGCTTTTTCTTCAGGGTGTGCTTCGAGAGGCCCACCCAGCCGGCGCCGTCGGGGCCGCGCTCGCCCTCGAAGCGCGTCTGCACCTCGGCGACCTGCGACCCGCCGATCTCGTCGAGCGCGGGGTCGACGTTGCCCACGCGCGCCATCAGCGCGCGGAGCTCCTTCGACACCTGGTCGTCGACTCGGATCACGCGAACCCCTTGAGCGCTTGCTCGGTGAAGACGGCGGGTGGCGCGCACCCCTCGGCGACCGGCGACCCGCCGCCCGACGCGGCCGCCTGGGCGATCGCGTCGGTGTAGAACTTGATCGTGTCGAGATAGGCGTTTCGGACCTGCTCGAAGTCCTTGCCCGGCCGATCCAGGGTCAGGAGGTAGACGGCGACCTTGACCTGGTGAATCAGCAGCGTCGGCTCGGCCGGCCACATCCCCGCGGGCATCCGGGGTCGGTAGCCCTCGAGCTCGCCCATCGCGTCCGCGATCGCGCGCTCGATGCGCGCGTCGCGGATCTCGACGGTGTCCCCCGCCCGCTCGACCAGCTCGGTGACCCAAGCCGCGTCGAACCGCGCGAGGAACTCTTCGAGGGTCAGGGCCACCTCAGCTGACGGCGTTCTGGAAGAGGAACGCCGCGTAGGGGGCGGCGATGATCTCCTTGCGGATCTCCCCGGCGCGAACGGCGGTGCCGCCGAGCAGGCCGATGTCGATGGCCTTGAAGCCCCCGAAGAAGGTCCCGAGGGTCGCGGTGTAGCCGAAGGTCATGCCACCCGCCGTCCCGACGTTCGGGGCGCAGTAGAACGCGAGGGCGTGCTTGCCCCACGCACGAGCGAGGACCGGGGTCTTGCCCGGCTTGACCGAGTTGTAGAAGCTCCGGCCGACCAGGATCTCATCGAGCTCGAGCAGCTCGGCGATGCGCTCGCGCATCGCGAGGCCGTTCCCGCCGTCGTTCCCGTTGCAGGCCTTCACGACCTTCGCGTGGGTGCGGAGCTTGGACCAAGCCGGCTGACCGAACACCATCTTGTTCGGACGGACCTGGCAGCCGTCGAGCTTCTCGGCGATGTAGACCAGGGGGTCGGCGTCGGCGTCGTCGAACTGGGTGTCTCCGATGCCCGACAGGTCCGCCTTCTGGCTCGAGGGGTAGTTCGCGGCGTTGAAGCACATCGTCGCGACGTTGCACTCGCGCTCGAGGTGCACGAAGTCCGCGGACTGTTCGGTCGCCTGGGCCTTCGGATCGACGCCCTTCGGCGCCTCGTCGATGTCCGACTTCGTGAGGGGGATGTCGAGGCCGTAGTCCTCGCACGTGGACTCGCGGCGAGTCCCCGTGAGCTCGACCATCGGCACCTTGCTCCGCTCGCCGACCAGCGTCTTGACGACCTGGTACGACTGCTCGAGGTCGTACTCCCACCAGTTGAAGGTCCTCTTTCCCACCGGGACGCGGGGCAGGACCTTGTCGGCGATGTACCCGCCGGTGGGGTTCTTGTACGCGATGGCGATCGCGGTGAGCTCTCGGTCGCGCGGGAACGGTCCGTCGGACATCTTCTGATCCTCTTGGTGGGTGCTTGCTGCTGGTGGTGAGGGAGCGGGCCGTCAGCCCTTGAGCGTGCCGTGGAAGGTGCCCGCCGCGTCCACGTCCTTCGCGCCGTTGGCCCCGAGCGCCTGGATGGTGATCGCCCCCACGCCCGGCGCGCCGGGGGTGTTCGACGCCACGAGGTGGGCGAGGCACGCGAAGTTGGTGGAGCCCGTGATCACGGCCGACGGGATCACCTCCGCCTTGCTGTCCGCCGTCACGGTGATGCCGGTGGCGATGACGCACTCGCCGGCGACGAGGGTCCCGCTGATGGCCTGCTCGCGAGACCCGGCCTGGTCGCCGATCTTCACGGAGCCGATCTCGTCGACGACGCCGTTCTCCATGGCGGTGCCGAGGACCGGCTGCCCGGGCGTCGCCTTCACGGCGCGGCCGGTCGAGTCCGAGGTGAGGGGGTCGCCGAAGGCGACGGTGCCGCCGTACTTCACGGGCACGACGCCGGCGACGTGCATGTCGAGGCGCGCCCCGCTCGCCGTCTCGACGTTCATGCTGACGCCGACGAGCTTGCGCGTCGGCGTTGCCGCGTCGGCCTGGCTGACCGTGTCGTCCGTCGCCGTGGCGGCGAGGATGCGGTGCTTGCCGATCGCTCCGCTGGCGATCTGGCTGAGGGCGAGGAGAGAGAAGAGCTTCATCAGTGGGCTCCCTTCACGTGGCGCACGGCCGCGGAAGTCGAGATGTGGTTGCCTGCCTTCGCCTGCTCGGCCTGGTAGGCGGTGGCGCGCGCGGCGAGCGCGGAGGGGTCCTCGTCGTCGTCGGGCCCGGCGCCGCCGGAGAGCTCGGTGAAGTCGACGCTCTTCGGGGTGCGCGCGAGGAGCTGCTGCAGGACGTCGAGCGGCGTGCGCTTGTCGCCCTCGCCGAAGGACACGGCCCCCGGCTTGATGGTGTCGACGGCCTCGAGCAGGCCGAGCGTCTCGGGTCGGGAGAGCGGCACGATGCGCCCCTCGCGGTGCAGGCCCTCGCAGAAGGTGACGTGCTCCTTCCGGCGGGCGGCTGCCTCGCGGTCGGCGATCTCCTTCTCGCGCTTCGCGAGCGCGAGCTCGCGCTCGCTGAACTCGGCGGGCGGCGCGGGCTTGGCGGCCGCGGCCTCCTTCGCCTTCGCGTCGGGAGTGGCCTTGGCGTCGGGCGCGGCCTTCGCCGCCTCCTCCGCCTTCTTCTTCAGCGCCTCCACCTCGGCCGCGGGGATGGCCGCCTCGGCGGCGTCCGCTCCGAGCTGCGACTCGATGACGGCGCGCGCGCTCTCGAGCAGCTCGATGGCCGTGCGCCCGCCCTCGGCGAAGCTCGCCGTACCGAACGGCACCTCGACGAAGTCCGCGGTGGTCTCACCCTCGCCGAACGCGACGGGCGCCAGGCCCTTCACCGACGGGGGCGCCGCTCCGAGGAAGCCGATGTGGCGGAGGTAGTAGACGCCCGGCACCGGGTTGTGCGGCGAGGTCGGGGTGTAGAAGCTCGCGGAAACCTTGTTGCGCCTACCGGCGCGGACGTCCTCCACGAAGCTCGCCTCGAGCTGGCCGAGGTGCGCACCGACGACGCTGCCCTTCAGGTCGAGCGACTTGGCCCACCCGAACGCCGGCGCGTTGTCGGCCGGGTGGCCGAGCACGACGGGCGCCTCGTGCTTCTTCGGGTCGTACGCCTTCACCGACGCGGCGAGGTCGGCCTGGGTGAAGTCGATCGTCGTGCCCTCGTTCGAGGTGTGGCGACCGGCGCGGAAGATCTCGATGCGGTGGAGAACCATACGAGGGACAGGCGTACCCGCCCGGCGCCATCGCTCTCCACCCTGTCCAGGCCTAGGCGGTGCTCACGATGCTTCGTCGTGGCGTCGTGGCGTCCGCGGGGCCCGTCCCGAGGTGGTCGCTCCGAGATACTACTTCGTGGCCATGGTCAACAAGATCCGTATGGCCGGCCCCTCGAAACGTGCCCGTCGGTCCAGGCCTGGTCGTCCGCACCCTGGACGGGGGAGCACCTCCAGCTTCGTGGGGCCGCTTTGCTGCGCTGGGACAGCCTGTCCCACGCGTCGCTGGGGGGTGGTGGCGGTCCGAGGTCGTCTGCCCCCCGCCGGACGCGTCCTAGGGGCCGCTGGGCGACCCCGGCCGCGGGCCTGCTACCCACCCGGCTTGGCCGGGGAGATCTGCGCCGCACAGAGGTTGAGGATCCAGACGCACCGACTCACCGCGACCAAGCTCAGGCTGAGCATCGTGAGCATGACGTAAGGGAGGACGACAGACGGGTGCTTGTCTCGATCGAGGACGAGCCCCGCGACCGATGCCACCAGGGCAACTGCCACCGTCCAGTTCGCGCGCTTGAAGATGCCCCACATCTCGCCGTACCGCGGACCCCTCACGAACTCGGCGAGGGGAGGCAGCGCGCAGAAGGTGACCACGATCGCCATCGTCGCGAGGTTCAGCCCAAGCAGCGTGCCAAAGACGGACGAGAGGGCCGCGTACACCTCGTGCCGGTTCGACTCGAGCAGGTCATGAAGGGCTGCTCGGCCCCAGCCCCGCTCCACCGCAAGCACTCCCGCGATCGCGACGACAAGCCCCGCAGCCGAGTCGAGCCACACGAAGTGGCGATTCCACCAGAGAACGAGCCTCTCTCTCCGCGTGTAGATGAACACGGCGCGATGCTACTCCCCGAGGTCGATGGGGGATGCGGCCAGCAGGACCGCCTCGTACGTCTCGATGGCCTTGCCGATCTTCACGTAGGCGTCGTCGTAGTTGATCCGTGTGCTGCCTGCTCCGAGTCGAAGCGCGGAGTACTCGGACACGAGGAGGCCTCTCAGCAGATCGATCTTGTCCGCGTTCCCGTCCTCCGCGAGGCCCTTCGCGACGAGGCGCTGCGTCGCATCGTCCTTGGACGCCTGCCTGAGGAAGGAGAGGACGTTGCTCAGCCCGTCCTTGGGTGAGCTCAACTTGATGCCGACGGAGGCCGCATGGGTCTGCCGATGGATCTGCGAGATGGACGACCGGATCGACTCCTCGTTTCGCTTCGCCGCCTGGAGCTCGCTGGTCTTCACTCGAAGCTCGACCATCGTGATCTCCTTCAGCTTCGCGAGCCTCTTGCTCACGTCCTGGTCGAGGAGGGCCGAGAGGCGGAAGCCGCGAGGCACGAGCTTGGGCGCAAGCTGGTGAAGGTAGATGGCGAGCCGTGAGGGCCGTGGGCCGTGGTGGTTGTAGTCCACGGCTACGTACAGCTCCTGCTGCCCGGCCGGCCCGAGCGGCCTGAACACCATGTGGATCATCTCGGCGAGGCCACCATCCGGCTCGACCTCGATCGTTGTGAGGTCTCCGACGCCTGTGGCGATGGGTGGAAGGCCGAACCGCCGGATGTTCCCCAGCCTGACGCGAACCTCCTTGGCAGTGGTCCGGTCGACCCAGCAACCCGTCGCGTCGTTGTGCCACTCACGAAGGCGCGACGCGTAGTCGAGCTCGCCGATCGCCCGGAAGCAACCAGCCACATCGAATGGCTGCGGCGTGCCCGACTCGTCCGGATCGGTGAGCACCTTGAAGAAGTTGATGCGCCTATAGACCTTCATGTTCGCCCCCCTCTGACGGTCTGGAAGCCCGGCGGATCAGAGGATCGAGCAGGGGTTCATCTGCACGTGCATCATCAAGCCGGTGACGCGGCCGGAGACGGTGACCTTGCCGCCCTTCTTCAGGGCCGACGCCTTCGCCACCTCGGCCTCGTCGAGGTGGCACTGCACCTCGGGGATCTCGAAGGGCTTGCCGGTCCCGACGGTGACGTACATCCCGCCGCCGAGGCCCTTCTTCACGTCGCCCACGGTGCCGGTGACGCGGAAGCTCTTGTCCTTGTAGAGCCCGTCGGCGCGCACCTCGTTCGCCTTGTAGTCCGCGAGCAGCGTCGGCAGATCGACATCGGCGGCCGGCGCCGTCTTCGCCTTCTGGACCTCGTCCTTCTTGGCCTGCTCCGCGTTGTTCACCGCGTTGGCGCCCACGCCGACGCAGACGAGGCAGCCACCAACGCTGCAGACGCCGAGAACGAGGAGCGCGATCAGGACCTTCGCGATGGTGCTCATGCCCTGCTTCTGCTGCGGCTGCTGCGGGTAGCCCTGGGGCGGGCCGTAGCCCTGCGGATTCTGCTGCATGGTGGTGGTAGTCCCTCTTGCTGGGTGGGGCGCGACGCGCGCACGCGGTCGAGCCTACGCGACCCCGGGGGAGTGCTGTGCGCCCTAGTTCTTGTCTGGCAGTCGGCCAGTTTCTGGCGAGCCGTCAGGGAGGGCCCGCCGGCATGGCCCGCCGTGCACGAGTCTCAGGCCCCGCGCTTGCGAGCCACCGGGGTCTCAGTGGCCAGGAGGCGGCGGTGCTTGGCTCCAATCAGCCGAACCATCGCGATCTCCTCGTCTTCGTCGATGACTCCCGCGTCCGACATGTCCTCGTACTCGGCAACCATCAGCCGGCCGAGCTCCCGATCGGGGAGGGCCACGCCAGCGTCTCGGTACGCCGCGCGGATCACCTCAAGGATTCGGGTTGCTAGCTCCCCGTTCAGGCGGGTCGAGTCGCCTCGCCGCTGCGGCCCGCGGCCGTCGACGACCCAGTCGAGGGAGATGCCGGTTTCTCTCGCCAGCCGCGCAAGGGGCAGAAGCGGGGGCGCGCTTTCGCCGGCCACGTAGGCAGCGATCTGGCGCACCGAGACCTGCGCCATGCGGGCTGCCTTCGCCTGCGTTCCTGCAGCGTCGACCATCACACGGATGCGCCGCGCGAGCGCTTCGCGCTCTTCCGCCGTGAGGTCGCCGAACGAGGAGGTCTTCGACATATCGAGCTGAGCGCGCAGCCATGCGACCAATCGCTTGACATGCGATTAAGCGCATGGTTGAACTGGTCTCAGTTCTGAGACTCCCACATGAGCACGACGCGAGACCAGCTGAGCGGATGGCACCCCGAGGACATCAAGGCGGCGGTCCGTCGGCGTGGCTCGACGCTCACGCAGCTCTCGCGTGACCACGGCTTCTGCGACGCCGCGGCGAGCCAGGCGCTCCGCCGAACCTGGCGCGCGGTGGAGAAGGTGATCGCCGACTTTCTGGGCGTGCCGGCGCGCCGACTCTGGCCCGAGCGCTACCAGCCGCGCCGCGCGCGCAGGCGGGGAGGCCGTCGTGGGTAGGCGCCGCCGACGAGAGCTGCACCGCGACGTGCGCCGGATCTGGGCGTGGCTCGAGCGGCGTGCGGAGCACCGACGGCGGCGACGCGAGGGGGGGCTGCGATGAACGGCCAGCTGTTGAGGAGGATCGAGCAGCTCGTCCTGGAGAAGGTCGGGCCGCGCGGCCGGAACTACTGCACCTGCTACCTGGGTGAGTGCCACTTTTGCGGGGCCTGGGACAGGTCGTACCGCCAGGCCGTCCTCGAGCGCGAGCGCGATGCCTGCGCCCAGGTGGTGGCGAATCTGCGGAGTGAGATCGAGCGCGACGCGAAGGAGGCGGGGAGCTGCTCGCCTGAGCGCATCGAGACGTTTCGCCTCCTCGACGAGGCGGCCGCGCGCATCCGCGCACGGAGGACTGGCTCGTGAGCGTCCACGCGCGGCTGATCGATCCGGTGGGTGGAGTCGTGCTCGCCTGCGACGTCGGGCTGAAGCGGCCGCCTGGCATCGCCGCCGACAAGCGGTGGACGCGCGATTCCTCGCGGGTCACGTGCCGCGCGTGCCGGGCCCGGCTCGCCCGGCACCCGCAGCTCCGCAACCTCATGACGCGGGAGGCCGAGGTCGAAGACTTCGCCGACCGCATGGCCGAGATCGCGGAGGCCGACCGTGGCTGACGCCCTCCGAGCGGCTGAGCTCGCGGGCCTGCCCGGCATGCCGCCGAGCCCGCGGCACGTGCAGCTGCGCGCGGCGCGCGAGCAGTGGCCCTTCGTCGAAGCTCGCACCAACGGCGGCATGGCCCGGCTCTACCCGGTCGCCTCGCTGCCCGAGGAGACCCGGCGGGCGATCGCGCGGAGGTCCGCGACCACCTCGGCGGCCCACCTCACGATCGCCGCGCTCGGCTCCGAGCAGGCAGACGCGTTCACGGGCTGCTCGCCGAAGATGCGGGAGACGGCGCTGCGACGCGCGAAGGCGGTCAGCACGCTGCGCTCCCTGATCCTCCACGGCTCCGGCCGCGTCGAGGCGGCGGAGCTCGTGGCGCGCGACGCCGGCGAGAGCGTCCGCACGGTCCAACGATGGGACGCTGCGGTGCGTGGCCGTCCCGAGGCGGACTGGCCGGCCCTGCTCCTGCCGCGCTACCGCGCGACCAGCGAGCTCGAGGCAGTCCACCCCGAGGCGTGGAACTGGCTCCTCTCCGACTTCCTCCGCCCCTCGAAGCCTGCCTTCCGCGCGTGCTACCGGCGGCTCGTCGAACAAGCGGCCGAGCGCGGCTGGCAGCCCATCCCCTCGATCTGGTCCCTGCAGCGGCGCCTGGAGCGCGAGGTCTCTCCGTCGGTCGTGCTGCTGCGCCGCCAGGGGCTCGAGGCGTACCAGCGCCTCCTGCCCTCGCAGCGCCGCGACAAGAGCGGGATGAAGGCGCTCGAGTGGGTGAACGCCGACGGGCACAAGCTCGACGTCTTCGCCGCCTGGCCCATGGCCAACGGGAGCGCACCGCGCATCGCCCGGCCGGTGATCGTGGCGTGGCAGGACGTCTACTCGGCGAAGATCCTCTCCTGGCGCATCGACGAGACCGAGAACGTGGACGCCGTCCGTTTGGCCTTCGCCGACATGGTCCGCGACTGGGGCATCCCGGAGAAGGTGACCATCGACAACGGGCACGCCTTCGCCGCGCGCGAGATGACGGGCGGCCTCGAGCAGCGCCGCCGCTTCGGGCCGGGCGACGAGTCGGAGGTCGACGGCATCTACCGCGCGTTCGGCGTCGCGGAGGTCCACTTCGCCACGCCCTACCACGGGCAGTCGAAGCCGATCGAGCGCTCCTTCCGCGACTTCGCCTGCGAGGAGATCGCGAAGCACCCCGACTGCGCGGGCGCGTACACCGGCAACAACCCCCTCGCGAAGCCGGAGGACTACGGCACGAGGGCGATCCCGATCGCGGAGCTCGCGGCCCTGGTCGGTCGCGAGATCGCGCGGCACAACGCCCGCGTCGGTCGCACCTCGCCCGTCTCTCGGGGTCGCTCCTTCGATGACGTGTTCGAGGAGAGCCTGCGCGATCCGACGCGCGTGATCCGGCGAGCCACCGAGGCGCAGGTGACCCACCTCCTCCAGCCGTCAAAGGCGCTCCAGGTCTCGCGGCTCGAGTCGTCCATCACCCTCCTCGGCAACCGCTACCACCACGCCGCGCTGATCGAGCTGCGAGGCGAGACGGTCACGGTGCGGTACGACCCGCACGACCTCCAGGCGGGCGTGCACGTGTTCCGCTCCGGCGACCTCGAGCCGGTGTGCTTCGCCCCCTGCGTCGCCCCGGTGGGCTTCGGCGACACGGACGCCGCCCGACGAACGGCGCGCGCACGCGCCGCGCAGGTGAAGGCGGCGAAGGCGGAGGCGGCGGCGCTCGGGACGATCCCCGCGCGCGAGCTCCTCCACCCCGCCGCCGCGAAGAAGCGCCCCGCCACCAAGGTGGTCGAGGGCAAGTTCGGCCGGAGCGCCCGGCCCCCGCAGCAGCCCCTCGCCAAGGTCGAGACCTCGAGCGACGTGGAGCGCGACTTCCTCTCTCGCGAGTTCGAGGCGTTCGACCGCGAGACCGGCTGACAACAACCGGCCCGGTCAGCGCTGGAACGCTGCCGGGCCTCTCACGAACGGAGCAGACCCTTGGATACCACGACGACGCCGCAGCGTTCCACCCCGGACGAGAAAAGCCCGGAGAGCGGGCGCCAGCCCAGGTCGCCCCTGCGAGAGCGAGTGCGCGAGCAGATCGCGCGCCTCGGCCTCTCCCAGCGCCAGCTCGCCCGCGAGATCGGACTTCCCGCCCAGGTGCTCACGCGGTGGCTGCACGACGAGCCACGCCCGAACGAGGAGGAGCGCGTCACGACGAAGCTCACCGCGTGGGTCGACGCGGCGGCGGAGTCCCCGACGATCTCGAGCGACTTCGTGGCGACCCCCACCGCGAAGAAGATCCTCGGCTGCCTCGCGTTCTGCCGCCGCACGGCCGACATGGCGTGCGTCTACGGCGGCCCTGGTGTGGGCAAGACGCGGGCGATCCAGGCCTTCCAGCTGAAGTACTCCTCCACCACCTGGGTCGCCACCATGACGCCCGCGAGCTCCGGCCTGGTCTCGGCGCTCGAGGTCGTCGCCGAGGCCGTGAAGGTCGCGGACACCAGCGGCGGCGCAAGGCGCATCTCCAAGGCGATCCGCGCGCAGGTGGAGGGGCGCGGCGGCATCATCATCATCGACGAGTCCCAGCACCTGTCGATGGCGGCGATCGAGGAGCTGCGATCGATCCACGACTCGAGCGGGGTCGGCCTCGCCCTGGTCGGGAACGAGAACAGCTACGCCCGGCTCACCGGCGGATCGCGCTCGGCGAGCTACGCGCAGATCTTCTCCCGCATCGGGATGAAGCTCTTCGTCCACCGGCCCGACGCCGAGGACGTCGCCGAGCTCGCCCGGCACCTCGGCGTCCGGGACAAGGACGCGATCGCGCTCCTGCAGAAGCTGGGCGCCCGCCCTGGCGCGCTGCGTGGCGCGGTCAAGGCGATCCACCTGGCCGTCGAGTACGGCACCACCAAGGCCGGAGCGCGCGACGTCGCGAAGGCCGTCACCGTCGCGACCCTGCGCGACGCCGTTCGCACCCTCGGGGCGGAGGTCTGACCATGAACAGCAACCCCATCACGCTCAGCACCAAGCTCTCCAGCGTCTGCGACGCGCTCGCCTTCCACGCCGACAAGGGCGGGCTCGACCCCGTCTTCCTGCTCTCGCTCCGCGCGGTGCTCGAGGACTGCGTCGATCGGGCGCGCACCATCGAGCGGGGAATCGTCCCGCCGCTGCAGCTCGGCCCGGTGGACTGCCACGCCGTGGCGGCGCTCGCGCGCCTCCACCTCACCCAGCAGCGGGCGCTCCAGCCCGACGAGGTTCTCGCGCTCGCCTGCGTGGCGGTCGTGCACGAGGCCGCGACCTGCGCCCCGCGCGGGAAGCGGGAGGTGCGGTCGTGACGCGCGCCGAGGAGATGACGGACGCCGCCCCTGGCGAGGAGGACCTCGACACCCCCGCCGGCGACGAGCGCGCACCGATGCTCACGCTCGAGGGGGACATCGCTGTCGTGGGTCGGGCCGGCGCCGCGCTGCTCGTCGGCGAGGACGGTGGCCTCGCGCCCGTCGTTCAGCGGGGGCCCCTCACCGGGTGGCTCGCCGCGGACTACGAGGTGGTGCCGTGAACGCGCCGGCCAGCAATGGCGCGCCCAGCACCGGCGGGCTCTTCGACGCGAAGGGCCGGTGGGTGCCCGACCGCCTCATCAAGGACGTGGACCGAACGCGCCACGAGCTCGTCGTCGAGCTTGTCGGCCGGGCGGAGAAGATGTCCGCCGAGATTGCCGCCTTCAAGACGTCGATCATGGCGGACATCGAGGCCTTCGTCGCCCTTTCTGCGGAGAAGTACTCCACGCCCGTCGGCGGCCTGAAGGGCAACATCACTCTCACGTCGCACGACGGGCGCTACCGCATCGTGCGTGCGGTTGCCGATCGCCTCGTCTTCGACGAGCGGCTCCAGGCGGCGAAGTCGCTGGTCGACGCGTGCATCCGCGAGTGGACGAGCAGCGCAAACGACGAAACTCGCGCGCTGGTCGAGCACGCCTTCCAGGTCGACAAGGCCGGCAAGGTGAGGACCGAGGGCGTCCTCACCCTTCGGCGCCTCGACATCCAGGACGAGCGCTGGTCGAGGGCCATGCACGCGATCGCGGATAGCGTGCAGATCGAGTCGTCGCGGGCCTACGTCCGGTTCTACGAGCGCATCGGGGACACGGACCGGTACCGGGCGATCAACCTCGACATCTCGTCGGCGGGGGAGCGATGAGCCCGTATCGCTACCGGCTCAGCCGGACGCTGAACACCGACCACAACGGGGCGCCCGCGACGGTCCTCTTCGTCATGCTGAACCCGAGCACGGCGACCGAGACCCAGGACGACCCGACGATCGGACGGTGCATGGGCTTCGCCCGCGCGTGGGGATACGACCGCCTCGAGGTGGCCAACCTCTTCGCGTGGCGCGCCACCAACCCGCGCCACCTCACCCGCGTCGACGACCCGATCGGAGAGGGCAACAACTCCGCGATCGTCGCGGCCGCGCGGGACGCGGCGCTGATCGTCTGCGCGTGGGGGGGGAGCGTGAACCGTCGCCGCCTCCTCACCTCGCGGGCTGCCGAGGTCCGCGATCTGCTCCGAGGGCAGGTCCTCTACGCGCTCGAGATCACCTCGTGTGGCCAGCCGCGGCACCCGCTCTACCTCCGCGCGGACGTTCGTCCCCGCGTGTGGGTCGACGCCCTGGGTGGCATCCGCGCCCTTCGCGCCAGGCCGCTCGACCCGCCGGTCGGCGGACACGCAAGACACGCGGTCGGGTGCAATTGCTCGCTCGCCTGCGAGATGCGCGCGTTCCGATCGCGGGCGAGTGCGCGAAGGGAGCTGCACCCGTGAGCGCGACCGAGGAGCCCCCGGTGCTCGGCGAGGTCGCGAAGGCGATCGCGGTCCTCGATCGCCTCCGCGAGCGCCTCGAGCGCGACGACCAGGAGAGCGCCCTCGGCGAGGCCGAATGGCTCACCCACCTGGCCGCTCGCATCCTCGGCGAGCTCGGGCCCCGCACGCCGGTCGGGCGGGGCCGCGTCCTCGAGCTGGCGCGCGCCGTCACCGAGGATCGGGACGAGACCTACGGCGACGCGAGCGAGAGCTTCGAGCGGATCGCGCGCCTCTGGTCGGTGCTGTTCGGCCGCGACGTGCGCGCCCACGAGGTCGCCCTCGCGCTCGACCTGATGAAGACGGCCCGCCTGATCGCGCGTCCGGATCACGTCGACTCGTGGGTGGACAAGGCGGGCTACGCGGCGTGTGGGGCGGAAGCCGCGACGGTGGTCCGGTGACGGCTCTCCTCCTCCAGGATGGCGAGCGCATCTGCGACGACGGCGGTGGCCGCCGTGCCCGCCTCGCCAAGAACGCTCCGCGGGTGCCGCTCGCCGATCCGGTCACCCGCGCCGCCCTGCAGGTCCGGAAGGCGCAGCGGGCGCTCGACCGCGCCAGGGCTGGCGAACGGCTGCTCGAGCTGACGGTCGATGGCCTTCGTGTCCGCTGCAACCTGGCGGGCCAGATGCTCGCGTACCTCGCCGTGGCCGAGGGACGCCTGGCCGCCGCCGAGTGGCGCATGCGCGAGGCCGTGCTCGAGATGACGTGGGGGCACACGGCGTTCCGATGCCTGCTCGAGATGCGGTTCAAGCGCGAGACCGTCATCGAGTACCGCCGCGAGTTGAAGAAGAGCCGACGCGCGCACGGGCCGCCGGTGCTCCACGTCGTCGGCCCTGCCCACGCGGGGGCTGCATGAAGTCGAAGAGCGTCCGCCTCACCGGCCGTCGCGGGCTGCTCGCGCTCGTGCACTGCGCGCGGAAGGATCTCCACCTCGACGAGGAGACCTACCGCGCCGTGCTCCTGCAGGTGGGAGGCAAGGCGAGCGCGGCCGAGCTGGGCGACCAGGACCTCGGCCGCGTCGTCGATCGCTTTCGCGGCCTCGGGTGGAAGCCGAAGGGGTCCGCAAAGCCGAGCCGGGATGGTCACGTCCGCAAGCTCTGGGCGGTGTGGAACGAGCTCTGCGCGACAGGCGTGGTGCGGAACCCGAACCGGGCCGCGCTGAAGACGTTCGTCAAGCGCATGACGAACATCGACGAGCCCGACTGGCTCGACCCCGCCCAGGTGAACCGGGTGATCGAGGCGCTGAAGAAGTGGGCCGAGCGGGTCGAGAAGGCCGCCATCGAGGGAACGGTCGCGGACGAGCTGGGCGCCCTGGAGGAGTGACGTCATGGCGGACGAGCAGCACCACGACCTCGAGCAGTGGCCGGAGATCCTCCGGCGGCTCGCCGCCATCATCGGGCCGGAGCTCACGCTGCAGCTCGCCGCCGAGCACGGGGGCCGGACCAAGACGATGATCGTCCCGCGCGAGCGCCGGCGTCACCCGTGGCGCAGCGTCATCGTGGACGACGCGCAGTGGGCCCGGGTCGTCGCCGAGCTGGGCAGCAGCGTCGAGCCGGTCCACCTCCCGCGCGGCGCGTACCTCACGAAGCTCAAGAAGGTGGAGGTGATGGAGCTCGCCGAGGCGGGCGTGTCCGTCGGGGAGATCGTCCGCCGTCTCGGCATCACCGAGCGCTACGCCCGGCGGGTGCTGGCGGCCGTGAGGTCGTCCCAGCCCGCGCCCGTGCCCCTGCCGAGGAAGGTGGCGCGAGCAGTCGAGACGGCGATGGTGCGCGAGCTCGTCGGCAAGAAGCGCAAGCGTCGCCGGAAGCGCCGCCAGAAGGGGCGGGCCGAGAAGGCTGAGGCCGTCGTCGAGGCCCGCCGCCGTCGACGCATCCAGCGGATCGATCCCGGACAGCTCAAGCTCTTCTGACCCGCGCCCCCTGGGGCATTGGTTCGCCATGGCCTGGACACCCGGGAAGGACGCCGCCCCGGTCGTGCATCGTGCCAGGCTGTGGAGTTCAGCTGGCACGCCGTCGGGTTCCTCTTCACGCTGACCGTCGGCGTCTACACCTGGATCGCGAACGGCCAGCGGGCGCACCGCACCGACCTCGACAACCACCGCGGGGAGCAGGACGCGAAGATCGTCCGGGTCGAGACGAAGATCGCCGCCCTCGAGCAGCGGGTCGGCGGGCTCGAAAACCGAGTCGTCGAGGTGGTCGAGCGCATCGCGCACTTGCCAACCCAGGGCGAGCTGCACGACCTCACCAGCCTCATGATCGAGCTGCGCGGCGAAGTACGCGCCCTGCGTGACCAGAGTGCCCTGACCTCGGCGCGGGTCGCCCGCTTCGAGGACTACCTCGTGGAGTCGGGCCGATGAGCTTCAAGGACTTCATGAGCGAGGACCGACGCCTCGCGATCCTCCGCCTCCTCCACGATCAGCCGGGGATGGCGCTGAACGACTCCGTCCTCGTCGCCGTCCTCGAGCGGGTGGGGCACGCGGTCGCGCGGGACACCGTGCGCGCCGACATGGCGTGGCTGCAGGACGTGGACGTGATCACGCTCGACGAGGTCGGCGGGCGCGTCCTGGTGGCCACCCTGCGCCAGCGTGGGGTCGACGTCGTCCTCGGTCGCAGCGTCGTGCCGGGCATCCGCCGCCCCAGCCCCCGCACCTGAAGGGTCGGAATGGCCCGCCGCCGCAGCTCGATCGACCTTCTGCCCGACGCCCTCCGCGAGGAGTTCCGTCGGCTCGTCAGCAAGGACCGCTTCACGATCGACGAGATCACCGCCCACATGCGGAAGATGGGCGCGGATGTCTCGCGGTCCGCCGTCGGCCGCGAGGTGAAGGACTTCCAGGAGGCGTCCGAGCTGCTGCAGCACGGGGCCAAGCTTTCGAAGGCGCTGGTGCAGGAGCTGGGCGAGACGACCGGCGAGCAGGGCCGCGTGCTCGTCGAGATGACCCAGGCCCTCCTCATGCGGATCAGCATCGAGATGTCCCGCTCCGAGCTGGACATCGCCCAGGTGGGGCCCCTCGCGAAGGCGCTGAAGGACACCCAGGCGGCGATGAAGAGCTCCGTCGACGTCGAGCTGCGCGTCCGGCGTGAGGTGACGAAGGAAGCGGCGAAGGTCGCCGGCGCCGTGGCGAAGGAGCAAGGGCTCTCGGCCGCGACGGTCGACCTCATCAAGGAGCGCATCCTCGGGATCGCGCCATCCGCGAGGCCGGCATGAGCGCGACCCTCGAGTCGATCGGGCCGGTGCTGCTCCCGTACCAGCAGGAGCTGCTGGCCGCGACCGCGACCAACAAGGTGGTGGTGGTCGAGAAGTCGCGGCGCATCGGCGCGACCTGGGGCGTGGCGGCCGACGCCGTGCTCACCTCCAGCACGGCACGCTCGGCGCGCGGGATGGACACCTTCTACGTCGGGTTCAACCGCGACATGACGCGGGAGTTCATCGACACCTGTGCGATGTGGGCGACGGCGCTCGCGTTCGTCGCGGGCGACGTGGAGGAGTTCCTCTTTCGCGAGCAAGGTGAGGGCGGCAAGGACCGCGAGATCCAGGCCTTCCGCATCCGCTTCGCGTCGGGCTTCGAGATCGTCGCGCTCTGCTCGCGCCCTCGATCGCTCCGCGGCCGCCAGGGCTACGTGATCCTCGACGAGGCCGCCTTCCACGACGAGCTCGAGGAGGTGCTCAAGGCCGCGCTCGCGCTGCTGATGTGGGGCGGAAAGGTCCTCATCATCTCGACGCACGACGGCGCCGACAACGCGTTCGCCCAGCTCGTCGACGACTGCCGATCGGGGCGGGCCCCGTACAGGCTGCTGCGCGTCTCCTTCGACGACGCCCTCGCCCAGGGGCTCTACCAGCGCGTGTGCCAGACGATGGGCACCGAGTGGAGCCCCGACGCGGAGGCCGCCTGGGCCGCGGAGATCCGCAAGTTCTACCGCGACGCGGCGGGCGAGGAGCTCGATTGCATCCCGCGCCAGGGCGGCGGGCGCTACCTCCCGCGCACCCTGCTCGAGGCGCGCACCGCCGACGTGCCCGTGCTGCGTCTCAAGCTCGACGCGCTGTTCGTCGACCTCCCCGAAGCCGAGCGCATGCGGCGCATCGAGGAGTTCTGCGATGAGCAGATCCGACCGCACCTCCCCACCGAGGGAACGCGCTCGGTCCTCGGCACCGACTTCGGGCGCTCGGGCGATCTCTCGGTGATGTGGCCGCTCGTGGTCCTCTCCAGCCTCCGTCGTCAGACGCCCTTCATCCTCGAGCTGCGGAACGTTCCGTTCACCTCGCAGCAGCAGATCGTGAGCTGGCTCTGCGACCGGCTCCTGCGCTTCAGCGGCGCGGCGTTCGATGCGCGCGGCAACGGGCAGTTCCTCGCCGAGGTGACGCGGCAGCGATACGGCGCCGAGTGCATCGCCGAGGTGATGCTCAGCGAGGGCTGGTACCGCGAGTGGATGCCGCCGATGAAGGCCGCGCTCGAGGACGCGCAGGTCGACATCCCCCGCGACGCCGAGGTGGTCGACGACCTCCGCGCGCTCGAGGTCGTCAACGGCGTTGCACGCGTCCCCGAGAAGGCGACCCAGGCGGCGAGCGGGCAGCGGCACGGCGACTCGGCGGTGGCCCTCGCCCTCGCCCTCTTTGCGGCGGCGACGCTCGATGTAGGCCCCGTGCGCATCGACGTGTTCGGTCGGTACGAGTCCTCGGCCGAGGGGTTCGCTGGCGACCTCGGCCGACTCAACCTCGCCAGCTGGAATTGATCCGCATGGAGTTCGCCAAGAAGTTCCTCAGCCGCAAGTTCCTCGTCGCGATCGCGGCGGTGCTTGCGGCCCTCCAAAACGAGCACCTCCACCCGTGGCACGTCGCGCTGATCGGCGTGGTCGCCATCGTCTACATCGCTGGCGAGGCCCTGATCGACCGGGAGGGTGTCATCATGCGGGAGCTCGAGCGTGGTCTCGAGGTCGGCCGTGACGCCGTCGAGGCGGGGAGCAAGGCCGAGGAGCTGGCCGGCACGCTCCTCCTCGACGCGCCTGCCCCCGCGCCGACCAGCACCACCAACAGCTCGGGGCCGACGTGAAGCGTCTCGCCCTCCTCACGGTCTTCGTGCTGACCGCGTGCATCCCCCCTTCGACGCCGGAGCGGCCGGAGTGCGGACACGCGCGTCTGCTCGAGATCGAGGCCAAGTACTTGGCGGCGATCCTGACCGCGTGCGACGGCCACACGCTCGAGGCCTGCCCCGCGGCGCCGGCGATCGAACGCGACTTCACGGCGCGCCGAGAGGAGTGGATCGCATGTCGCTGATCGACAAGGCGAAGGACGACCTCCTCACGGCGATCGCGAAGCTGCCCGTCGAGGCGGTGCTCGCGGTCATCAAGCTGGTGCAGGGTGCGCTCGCATCGGACGACCCGACCCGGTACATCCAGCGCCGCGCCGAAGCGGAGCTCGCGCACGAAGGCACGAAGGCGGCCGCCGCGGCAGCGCTCAAGGCCCGAGCCAAGAAGGGCTGACGACGATGGCCCGGCCCATTCTCGCGGAGGTGTCAGCCGACAAGGGCGAGGACTTCGGTCGCGCCTTCGTCGAGGAGCTGCGCCGTCCGCGAGACGAGGTGCTGGAGACCCACGGCGCCGGTGACCTGAAGCTCTACGAGAAGCTGCTCAGCGACCCGAAGGTCATGTCGACCTTCTGGCAGCGGCGCGCCGCCGTGGTGGCGCGCGAGACCCGGGTCGAGCCCGGCGGGCCGACCGACCTCGACAAGCTCGCGGCCGATTCGCTCGAGCGGCAGCTCAAGGGGATCGCGTGGGATCGCACCACGCTCCGGATGCTGAACGGGGCGATGTTCGGCCGCTCGGTCGCCGAATGCATGTTCGAGACCGATGGCCACACGATCACCCTCGCCCAGGTGAAGGTCAGGCGCTCGCGTCGCTTTCGCTTCGGTGTCGACGGATCGCTCCGTCTCATGACCGACGGCAAGCCGAACGGCGAGGTGATGCCCGACCAGAAGTTCTGGTGCGCCACCTTCGGCGCCGAGGACGACGACGACCCCGACGGGCGCGGCCTGGGGCATTGGCTCTACTGGCCCGTGTGGCTGAAGCGAAACGCCATCCGGTTCTGGGCCGTCTTCCTCGAGCGCTTCTCGAGCCCAACCGCCGTCGCCACCGTGCCCCAGGGCATGACCGAGCCCGACCGCGCGAAGGTGGCCGCAATGCTCGATGCGATCCGGAACGGCGGCCGCGCGGTGAAGAGCGGGGGCATCACGCTCGACCTGCTCCAGGCGATGCGCGACTCCGGCGGGGACTACGAGAGGTTCGTCCTCTTGATGGACAGGGAGATCACGACGGTCAACCTGACGCAGACGATGACGACCGACGACGGCTCGTCGCGCGCGCAGGGAGAGGTGCACGAGCGCATGGGCTCGATGGTGTCCCAGGTCGACGCCGACCTCCTCTGCGAGAGCTTCATGCGGGGCCCGGCGCGCTGGCTCACCGAGTGGAACTTCCCCGGCGCCGCCATTCCACGGATCTACCGCGACTTCTCCCAGGCGAAGGACCTGGCCGCGAGCGCGGAGCGGGACACCAAGCTTCACTCGATCGGGTATCGGCCGACCGAGGCGCGCATCGAGGAGACGTACGGCGAGGGCTACGAGCGCACGGAGCCGATCGCGGCGTTGGCACCGATCGCGCCGACGCCGTCCGAGCCGGTCTTGGACGCGCCCCCCACCTCGACTCCCGACGTGCAGGCCGCCGCGCCTCCCGTCGAGATCCCGCTCACCGCCACGGACATCGCCTCGATCGTCACCGTCGACGAGTCCCGTGCGGCGCTCGGCCTCGGCCCGATGCCGAGCGGCGCTGGTGCCCTGACGGTCGCCCAATACCAGGCGCAGAACGCGAGCACGATCGCGGCCGCCAATGCGGCGACGTCGGGCGAAGTCGCGCCCCCCGCCGCGCCGGCGTTCGCGGAATCGATCGACGCGAAGGCCGCGGCTGGCATCCTCGGCGAGCAGGGCTGGCGCAAGGTGATCGGCCCCGAGGCCGACGCAGTGGCGAAGGTGCTCGAGGAAGCGACCGACCTGGAAGACGCGCGGAAGAAGCTGGCGACGCACGCGTCGAGCTCGCCCAGCTCCGAGCTTGTCGAGACCCTCGCCCGCTCGATGTTCGCCGCGCGCCTCCAGGCCAATGCCGAGCTCGGCGACGAGGACACGAGCGACGATGGCGAGTGAGCTCGACGCCGCCGTCTTCAATCTGCCGCCGGCCGAGGCGGTCCGCGCGCTCGAGGAGAAGGGCTACCGAATCAGCTGGGACTGGCGCGAAGTGTGGAAGCAGGAGCACGAGAAGGCATTCGCCGTCGCCAAGGCCACGCGCCTCGACATCCTCGCGGACATCCGCACGGCGGTCGAAGACGCCCTCGTCAACGGCACCCTCCTCCGCGACTTCTCGAAGGAGCTGACGCCGATCCTCCAGGCCAAGGGATGGTGGGGTGAGAAGGTCGTCCGCAACCCCACGACGGGCGAGGAGGAGCTGGTGCAGCTCGGAAGCGCGGCGCGGCTCCGGGTGATCTACGAGACGAACCTGCGCATGGCCCAGGCGTCAGGCCGCTACGAGCGGATGGAGCGGCTGAAGGCGGCGAGGCCCTACGGCCGCTACGTCGCGCTCGGCAACGCGAGGCCGGAGCACAAGGCGTGGCATGGCACGGTCCTCCCCCTCGACGATCCGTGGTGGGAGACGCACATGCCGCCGAACGGTTGGGGGTGTCGGTGCGCGATGCAACAGCTCAGCGCGCGGGACCTCGAGCGGTACGGCTACTCGCTCGCGGATGTCGCGCCCGCGGTCGAGCTGGTGGAGTGGACCAACAAGCGGACCGGGCAGGTCGAGCTCGTCCCGAAGGGGATCGATCCCGGCTTCGACCTCAACCCCGGGAAGGCTCGCCTCGAGGGCAGGGCGTGATCGCTACCTGCCCGATCGATGGGTGCGGAGCGTCATGCTGCGTGAGCGTGGAGTACTCGCCCATGGGGTACGACACGCGGCGCGTGACCCTCTGCCCCCGGCACGGTGCTGTGGCCGCCAGCCACGGGTGGAGGGGTCAGCGCAAGGGGATCGCGGGTGGATCTTCGGAAGTGCGCGAAACGACTCGAGAGAGGATGGGATCGCGCCTTGGTGCCAAACCCGCCGCTCCGACCTGCACATTCCCCGGGGATCAGGGCATGGACCCCGCGATCCCGAGGAGCGGCGGTGCGTCGGGAGGATCGGACCTTTCGCTTGCGTGGTCGCGCACTTAGGCCCCCACGATCCCCCGAACGCTCAGCTCATCCCACGAAACCCCGGGAGATCCCGGTTGATCCCATGACAAACCGGCCGCTCAGCTGTGACAGACCGGGTGTTCCTCCACAGGGGTCGCGGCGGCCGGCCCGTCCTTGCCGCAGGCGATGGCGAGCAGGGGGATCGCAGCGAGGTGGAGCGGGCGAGCCACCTCGACACGTTAGCGTCGCCGGGACCCCGGTGGTAGGGAACCGGCCCGATGAACACGGCGCAAGAGC
>Ga0172380_10002805_pt1 | contig 25649 bp, 25 predicted proteins | sample Leawe162metaG_FD_119747 | JGI IMG/M metagenome (GOLD analysis project Ga0172380, IMG submission 119747) | Leachate microbial communities from a municipal landfill in Southern Ontario, Canada - Leachate well 162 metaG | ecosystem: Engineered > Solid waste > Landfill > Unclassified | place...
GTACCATGTAATATCATTTATTTCGCATTGAGGAAGATTGACTGGCAATTTACAACTTCGGATACGCGGATTAAGCTGACTCTCCTTATATCCGAAACTATTGTTGTTACGTTGTACTAGGTTTAAGGAGCTATCCATGCGCATTTCCCCTGCATCCCTGTTATTCATCACCGCGCTGCTGACAGGTGGCCATGCCTGCGCCGGCGACGCGAAGTTCAAGATTGGGGAGCAATTACCGCAAGCGGCGCACGATTCCAAGTCCGCCTACCAGGAGGTGAAGTGGAGCGCGCTGATACCCGAAGGCTGGAACCCGGCAAAATCGCTCAAAGGCCTGAAATTCGACAAGCTCAGCGATGCCGACCCCAGCGCGATGGAAGCCCTGGAGAAAATGAAAGAAGTGTGGAACGCCGCCCCGGTGGAGCCGGCCTGGAACGGTAGCCGCATACGCATCACCGGTTTCGCCGTGCCCCTGGAGCGCAGCCGGGAGCTGGTCACCGAGTTCCTGTTGGTGCCCTATTTCGGCGCATGCATCCACACGCCGCCACCGCCCGCCAACCAGATCATCCATGTATTCGTTGCGAAACCGGGTAAAAAAATGCAGACTTTCGATGCGCTGCAAGTAAGCGGCACATTGGAAACCGCCCATTCCCGGGCAGAAAACGAAATGGGCATAGGCAATTCCGCCTATCGCATGAAGGCGGACGCCGTCGAACCTTACAAGAAACGTTGAACCCAGAAACCTCCGTTGAACGGAGGTTTCTAGTCACTTACCCGTCAAGTCGTTGCATTTTTTGCGAAGAATATGTCGTAGATCAAGCGCTGGCGCGGTTCTCCGGGTGGTTTTTTTCACCGCAGAGACGCCGAGGCGCGGAGAAATATAACGGATGGTAAAATCATACCATTACCCTACAAAATCTCTGCGCCTGAAGCGTCTCTGCGGTAAATGTTTTTGGTTCCGGCTAGTCCGGCTTAGGTTCCAAGATTATTTTAACAAGATGATTCCACGCCGGCTGCTCCACCTCGCTTTTGCTTTCGCGCTGCTGTTCGCTCAGCAGGGTGCGGCGTTGCACGCGTTGTCGCACCTCATGAACGGCACGCCGGCGCACTCGGAGCAGGAAAAACACCTGCCGCATACGCCGGCCTGCGACAAGTGTGTCGCTTATGCCGCCGTAGGGAGCACGGCGTCTTCCTCGCCGTTGGCGTTCGACGGACAAAAAGCCGTTGGCCTCCTTGCCGCCATTATTCCTGTTCCGCTTTTTACCTCTGCGTTACAAGCCTACCGCTCCCGCGCCCCACCCCGCTCCGCCTGAAATCAACTCGCTCTAACCCGGCCTGCCGTTCGAAGATTCGGCAGGCTGTTGACGTTTATTTCACGAGGAGTATTACATGGTGTTCAAACAAACCGCGCTCGCCGCGAGTATCGCGCTCGCCCTGACTGCGCCGTTGGGCGCGCAGGCCGCCGACAGCGCCGAACTGGCGCAAATTCGCGACCAGATCAAACAAATGCGCGACAGCTACGAAGCACGCATCCAGGCGCTGGAAGCGCGTTTGCAACAAGCTGAAACCACTGCCGGAAACGCGCAAGCCAAAGCCCAGCAGGCCGAAGAAAAAGCCGTGCAGGCATCCGCCGCGCCGCCATCCCCACCCGCTTCCGCCGGCGCCTTCAATCCCGAAATTTCGCTGATCCTCAGCGGAACTTACGCCAATCTCTCGCAAGACCCGGCCAATTACCGCATCGCCGGTTTCATGCCGAACGGCGGAGAAATCGGGCCGGGCGCGAAGGGTTTCAATCTGGGCGAATCGGAACTGGTGCTGGCCGCCAATATCGACCCCTATCTGCGCGGCCAGTTCACCTTCGCGGTGACGCCGGAGGACACCGTGGCCGTGGAAGAAGCCTATATCCAGTCGCTTGGCTTGGATAACGGGTTGACGGTGAAGGGTGGACGCTACCTGTCCGGCATCGGCTACCTTAACGAGCAGCATAGCCACACTTGGGATTTCGTCGATGCGCCGCTTGCTTACCAGGCGTTCCTCGGCGGCCAGTTCAAGGACGAAGGGGTGCAGTTGAAATGGTTGGCGCCCACCGATACTTTTCTCGAACTCGGCGGCGAAATCGGGCGCGGGCGCAATTTTCCAGCCAGCGACCGCGCCAAGAACGGCATCGGTTCGGCGGCGCTGTTCGCCCATCTCGGCGACGACATAGGCGTCAGCAACAGTTGGCGCGCCGGTCTTTCGTATTTGAAAACCGCCCCGCGCGAACGCGCCTACGGCGACACCGACACCCTGGGCGCGCCGGTGGACAACCTTTACAGCGGCGACAGCCGCCTCGCCATCGCCGATTTCGTGTGGAAATGGTCGCCCAACGGCAATGCCAGCCATACCAACTTCAAGTTGCAAGGCGAGTATTTCAACCGCCGCGAGGACGGCGACCTGACCTACGATAGCGCGGCAGCCTCCGCCGGGAGCAACACCGACCGCTATGCCGCGAGCCAATCCGGCTGGTACTTGCAAGGCGTCTATCAATTCATGCCGCGTTGGCGGGTGGGGCTGCGGCGCGACCAGTTGGATAGCGGCAGCGTCGATTACGCCTCCAACAGCGCGACACTGGCGCAAGCAGCGTTCAACCCGACCAAGAACAGCCTGATGTTCGACTACAGCCCGAGCGAGTTTTCGCGTTTCCGCCTGCAATTCGCGCAGGACAAATCGCGCATGGATGCAACCGACAACCAGATGTTCCTGCAATACCAAATGAGCCTGGGCGCCCACGGCGCGCACAAATATTAACAAAGAATATTTACCGCAGAGACGCAGAGACACGGAGGAATAAATGGATTGCAACAATTTCCTTGCCCTCCCATTTTCTCCGCGCCTCCGCGTCTCTGCGGTTCAATTGGTTTTTTTTAAGATTAAGGAGTATTAGCATGAACTTCACCATGAAATGGCTGGTCGGCGGACTGCTGGCCTTGCTGGCCGTCCCCGCCTGCGCCGCGCTCAACATCTTTGCCTGCGAGCCGGAATGGGGCGCGCTGGCGCAGGAATTAGGCGGCGACAAAGTCAATGTCTACAACGCCACCAACGCGCTGCAAGACCCGCACCATATAGAGGCCAAGCCCAGCCTGCTGGCGCGCGCGCGTAGCGCCGACCTGCTGGCCTGCACCGGCGCGGAACTGGAAGTCGGCTGGCTGCCCATCCTGTTGCGACAATCCGCCAATCCGAAAATCCAGCCGGGCAAGCCGGGCTATTTCGAAGCGGCGCGCTACGTGCAAATGCTGGAGACCCCCACCCGTCTCGACCGCGCCGAGGGCGATGTCCATGCCGGCGGCAACCCGCACATCCAGACCGACGCGCGCAACATCGCCGCACCGGCGGAAGCGCTGGTGCAACGGCTGGCGGAAATCGACCCGGCCAATGCCGGGTATTACCGGCAACGCCATGCCCAGTTCGCGGCGCGCTGGAAAACCGCGCTTAACCAGTGGGAAAAGCAGGCCGCGCCACTCAAGGGAGCCGCCATCGTGGTGCAGCACAAAGGCTTTCCTTACCTGGAAAACTGGTTGGGACTCAAACAGGTGGCCGCGCTCGAACCGAAACCCGGCGTCGAGCCGACCAGCGCACACTTGGCGGAAGTGCTGGCGCAGTTGCAGCGCCAGCCGGCGAAAATGGTAATACGCGCCGCCTACAACGACGGGCGGGCGTCCGACTGGCTGGCGGAGCGGGCGAAAATCCCCGGCGTAGCGCTGCCGTTCACCGTCGGCGGATCGGACAAGGCCAAGGATTTGTTCGGCCTGTTCGACGACACCGTGCAAAAATTGCTGAGCGCCGCCAAATGAATCCTGACGCGCTCAGCTTGTCGCTCCTGCTGCCGGCCTTTCTCGCCGGGCTGCTGGTGCTCGCCACGCACGTTCCGCTCGGCATCCAGGTGCTCAAGCGCGGCATCATCTTCATTGATCTCGCCATCGCCCAGATTGCCGGCTTAGGCGTGATCGCCGCCGACCGCCTGGGCTTCGAGCCGCACGGTTGGATCGCCCAGGCCGCAGCGGTGAGCGCGGCGTTGGCCGGCGCGCTGCTGCTCACCTGGACGGAAAAAAACTGGCCGCAAACCCAGGAAGCGCTGATCGGCGTCCTGTTCGCGCTGGCCGCCACCGGCGGCATATTGCTGGTAGCCAACAACCCGCATGGCGGCGAACACCTGCGCGACCTGCTGGTCGGCCAGATACTGTGGGTGAATTACGCGCAACTGCTGCCGGTCGGCATCCTCACCGCCGTCATCCTGGCGGCGTGGTTCGGCTGGGTGCAGCACCTGGGACGCGCCGGGTTCTACTTGTTGTTCGCTTTCGCCGTCACCGCCTCGGTGCAACTGGTCGGCGTCTACCTGGTGTTCGCCAGCCTGATCATTCCCGCTCTGGCGGTGCGCACCCTACCCGCGCGCCGCCAACTCAGCGTCGGCTACCCGTTGGGTGCGGCGGCCTACGCGCTGGGACTGGCGCTATCCGCGCTGTTCGACCTGCCGTCCGGCGCGGTGATTGTGTGGACGCTGGCGGGAATGGGGGGGCTCGCGTATGCGCTGCGTTCGATTCAGGGTGCGCCGGAAAGAGCATGAACCGATACGTCACGAACGCCGACAATAGCCCGGAAAGCCGCTCCAGTGCTTGATCTATATATACTTTTCTCAATGTGGAATTGCGTGGGTAAAATCACCCAGGCTTGCCATCTTGCTCCGTTCATCCTTCGACAGGCTCAGGACGAACGGAGCAAGATGGCAAGCTCACCGTAGGCAAAACTGATAAAATAAAAAACGGGCATCCGAAGATGCCCGTTTTCTGTGCCCATGGCACCAGCTTTTTTCCCAAACCCGGACTAGCCGGGCGCAGAATTAGAAGCTGTGGGTCATGCCGAGGGAGAAGCCGGTGCCGCTCTGGCCGGCAATAATTCCAGGGTTGTCGCCATGGCCACCGCCGTAGGCGCTGAACGCTGCTGCCGTGTCGTTGCTGGTTTTGGCAACTGCGGCATACACATCGGTGCGCTTGGACAGGTGGTGATCGTAACCCAACGACCACATGTTGGCGCCGGTTTCGCTGGTGCTGCTGATGTCGCCGGCCCTGGTGTATTGCAGCTTGGCATCGCCGCTACCCACTTTGAGCGAACCACCCAGGCTCCAGGTCGAACGGTCGGAATTGCCGCCGCCGATGTCGTTCACGCGCTGCCACAGTGCGTTAACTTTGCCTGCGCCGAAGTTATAGCCGCCAGCCACGCGCCATGCGTCTTCGTCGTTAACGTTGGATGCGGTGTTGGACAGGTTGTGACGCTCATAGGCCAAGCCGGCGGTGATCGGGCCGTTTTCGTAAATACCCAATGCGCTCCATGCATCGACTGTCGTGTCGGTAGCAGCACCCTTGCCGGCAGCGCCGTCGCCAACTTTGGTAACGTTGGTGACATGCGCAACAGCAGCATGGAAGCCGCTGTATGTCGGTGAAATGTATGCAATCACGTTGTCAGGACGCAGATCCCATCCGGCGCCGCCAACGGAAATCATGTTGCGGGAATCGCCGATTTGGTCGCTAAACAAGTCCACCTTGCGGCCCAGAATCTTGAACGGGGTGTCGTGCTTGCCCAATACCACGGTGCCGAAACCGCCAGCCAAGCCGGCAAAGCTGTTGCCGCTGGTCCAGGTGTTGGTTTCCTTGCCGGTATCGCCCATGCCGATGTAGTTGGTCATTTGCCATACTGCTTTCAGGCCGTTGCCCAGATCTTCGGAACCCTTGAACCAGATGTTCGAGGAGTTGGTAGAAACGTTCCAGTTGCGGGTGTCGCCATCATCCAGGCTGTCAACGGACATCTTGACGACGCCGCCGATTTGAACGTTGCCGGAATCCGCATTGGCTACCATCGGTGCCGCAAATGCGGCGGCTACTGCAAAAGCTAAGAGCTTTTTGTTCATAAGAAATTCTCCTTTGAGATAATTCGAGTTTTGGGACCACCAAACTTGCCCAAACAACTCCTCCGATTGAGAAGTTGCTTGAATTGTGCCAAAGAGTCAAAGCAGGCGGCAAGACATTTTTGCCTTTATTAACTTTACCTGCCCGTTGCTGTTGTTTTTTTGCAACAAGCGTTTTTATAAATCATATCTTTTTTGCCGACAGGACGCCTCGAAGTCGTAAGCTGGATTTTGACTTGCCGCACCGGAATTTTACCATCGATTATCCTAGAAACCTCCGTTGACCGCTTAGCTATATGTTTTACGTTCGCCCGTTTGGTGAAAACGCTACGGGCTGGATTGCACGGTTTTCCGGGCGCATGGCGGCGTTGCAACTCCAAGAGAAGGAATGGGAATGATCATTGCGCGTCGTTGCGCCTCTTGTGCCCAGGCCGTAGGCCGTCGGATGCCCTGCACCCGGAAAACCGCACACTCCAGCCCGTTCAACGAAGGTTTCTAGGATTATTTCCGCTGGCACTGTCGGCAATAAAATGTCGAGCGCTGTCCTTGCCGCACGCCGGCTATCGTCGCGCCACACGCCCGACAGGGCAGGCCGGCGCGGCCATAGACGAAATATTGTTGCTGAAAATAGCCGGGGTTGCCCGCGCTGTCGCAGAAATCCCGTAGGCTGCTGCCCCCGGCGGCAATCGCGGCGTTCAGGGTGTCCTTGATCGCTGCGGCCAGTTTTCCGTAGCGCGCATCTCCTATTCGCCCACAGGCGGCTTGCGGATGAATGCCGGCGTGAAACAGCGCTTCGTTGGCATAGATGTTGCCCACTCCGACGACGGCCTTGCCATCCATCAAAAATTGCTTGACGGCGACGCCCCGCCCCCGACTGCTGCGATGCAGCAACGCCCCGTTGAAATCGTCGGTAAGCGGCTCGACGCCCAGCTTTGCCAGCAGCGGATGGCGCAACGGGTCATCGCTGCTCCACAGGATCAAGCCAAAACGCCGCGGGTCGCGCAGCCGCATGCACAGGCCGTTGTCCAGCACCAGGTCGAAATGGTCGTGTTTTTCCGGCGGCATTTCGGCGGGCAGCACGCGCAGGCTGCCGGACATGCCGAGATGCGCGATCAGCCAGCCGTCATCGCATTCGAACAGCAGGTATTTGCTGCGCCGCGCGACTGTACGGATGGTTTGCCCCGGCAGGAATTGGGCGAGTTCGGCGGGTATGGGCAAGCGCAGCCGTCCGTTGCGGACGACCACGGCGCTCACGCGCTGTCCGGCGAGATGCGGCTCCAGGCCGCGGCGGGTGATTTCGACTTCGGGTAGTTCGGGCATGTTTTTGGGAATTCACCGGCCAAGCTATACTTTCGACAAATAACTTTCACCGCAGAGACGCTTCAGGCGCTTCAGGCGCTGAGAAATACGACACCTAAGCCGGACTATTGCCGGAACCAAAAACATTTACCGCAGAGACGCCGAGGCGCAGAGATTTTGTAGGGTAATGGTATGATTTTACCATCCGTTATATTTCTCCGCGCCTCGGCATCTCTGCGGTAAAGCTTTTCCTGATGGAAATCGTCTCAGCTTCGCCGCCGCCACCAGACGACTCCGCCCACGGCAAAAAACACCAGCGGCAGGCCGAACAGGAAGCCGAGCGAGATGGCTGCGGCGGCCGTCCTGGTCAAGTTCAGCGTGGCATCGACTGTAGCTTTCGGCTGGATCGCGATCAAGTTGTCATCGCCCTTCAGCCACTCGACCAGATTGATGCCGAAATCGAGGTTGCCTCCCAACCCTATATAGGTGTTGGAGAGAAAGTCGCCGCCGCCGACGATGGCGACGCGTTGCGCCCGGTCTGCGACGGTGCGCTCCAGTGCCGCAGCAAGCGTGACCGGGCCGGGGATGTCGCGTTGCGGGTCGAAGGTGGCGAGTTCATCCGGGGTGTCGTTTTCCACCCAGCTTTTTGCGGATGTCTCCACCAGCCGGATGACGTGCCAGTCGCTGGTTTCATTGAAGCCGAGTTGCCGCGCCAGGGGAAAAACGGTGATGAGATCGAAATTGTCGGTTACGGCATGATGGCCGTAGGCAGCCGATTGGGCGACGGCGGGCGTTTTGTATCGACCGCGCGCCTCCGGGTCTATCACCGTGCCGGGCGTCAGCACCAGCCCCAGCGCTTCGGCCAGCGGCTGCAAGCCGTGCAAGGGCGCTGCGTCGAGCAACCATAATAAATTGCCGCCGCGATCCAGGTAAGTTTTGATTTGTTCCATTTCGCCCGGCAGCAAATCGCTTTGCGGCGCGGCGATCAGCATCAGGCCGGCAGAGCCGGGCGTTGCTGCTTTGAAGTCGAATGCAACAGGGCGAATGCCGCGGTTTTCCAAGTGCTTGCCGAAATTTCCGAGATCGTGGGGGGCGCCGCCGTCCAGCCTCCTTGCGCCGTGACCGTCGAGGTAGCGTATCTGCGCCTGACGATTGCGCGACAGGCGCAGCAGCGCATTGGTGAGCGCCTGCTCGTTGAGCGTGGTGACATGCTCGCGACGCTTATGGTAAGCGACCACCAACTCGCCGTTCGCCACAATGCCTGCCGCGCGCGCCTGCTGCGGTTGCTCCGCCGGATCGACGAATTTCAGGGTTATGTCGGGCTTGACCAAACGATACGGCTCAATAAAATCGTAGATGAGCTTGCGGATGTCGCCCAGGTCTATATCCTGGCGTGCGGCATAGGCGGTGATCGCGACAGGCTCCGGCATTTGCCGCAGCACGTTACGGCTGGCGGCGCTCAAGCTGTGGCGGCTGTTTTGGCTAATGTCCCAGATCATGGGATAGCGCTGAGCGAACGCGGCCAGGACGCCGGCCAAGCCCAGCAAGGCGGCGAGCAGCATGGCATGGCGCAGGGCGCGCCGTCTGGTCCAGCCCCCCTGCTCCATTTCAAGGTGGCGCACGGTCAGCGCCAGGGACAGGGCGGCGAACGACAGGAAAAACACCGCATCGGCGCTGGAGATCAACCCGCGATTGTAGGGTTCGAAATGTTTGAGCAACGAAAAGAAATGCAGCAGACTACCCGGCTCCTGCGCGGTCATGCTGATCAGCCACAAGCCCAGTAGCGCGCCGAAAGCCGCGAAAGCAGCGGTTGCCGGGTGCGCGGTCAGGCTCGACATGAGCAGCCCGAGCGCCGCAAAGCTCATCAGTAGCAGTATCAGGCCGAACAGATTGGCGACCAGCAGCCCGACATCCAGCGCACCGCCCGCATACAAGGATAGCGCCATCGCGCCGGGCAAGGCGGCCAGCACGCCCAGGAACGCCGCCAACCCGAAGAATTTGCCGAGTACGATTTCCGTCATCGAAAGCGGCGCGGATAACAGCAGGGCGAAAGTGCGGTCGTGCCGTTCTCCGGCAATCAGGCGCATCGCGAGCAGCGGCGTGGCAAGCATGAGGAGCACGGCGGCGCTGCCGAACAACGGCATGACAATCGCCTCGGTGACGCCGGGCGGATTGGCGAGTTCCGCGAACTGCGGCTGCATCGCGACAAAAGCATCCATTTGCCCGAGGAACAGCCAGGCGAGGATGAATTGCAACACGCCCAGAACGACCCACGCCAACGGCGTGGCGAAAAGTTGCTTCAGTTCCTTGGCGGCAAGGGCGAATATCATCCTGAAAACCCCGGTTGAACGGGCTGGGGTGTGCGGCTCTGCGGCTGAAATGCTTTCACCGCAGAGACGCCGAGGTTCCGTGCTTTTTCCACGTCTTTGCGCCTCTCATGGGGTTCCATCCGGTACGGCTTAGAAACTGCCCAATAATGACTTCCCTTCCGGTCGGTGAGTCGTGTAGGACTCGCCTGTGGACTTGTTGTTGGTGCGCGTTTGTCTGATAAACATGCTCACGATATTAGCAGAAAATCAAGCTTGTTTTAATGGCATGGTTATGTATTATCCTAGAAACCTCCGTTGACCGCTTGCCAAGGTGTGTAACATGGCGGTTCTAAACAGCGCTGACCTGCCCGTTCTGCAACGCCTCAATGCGGATCATCGCCTTCATCAACGATTCCGACAGTGTGAGGCAGATTTTGAACCACATCGTCGAATCAACCGTGCCGCCGAAAATCGCACCGGCGCGCGGGCCGCCCCTGTGGGAGTCCTTCGCGGATTCCACGCAGGCGGAAAACGACCCTCAATGGGATTCTTCAGCCCAGCCCGAACCCGAGTTCGAATTCGATCAGCGCCTCGCCTGGTGACGAGTGGTTTTTATCTCGCCACGGGTGCGCTTGGGCGCTCGTCCTGGAGATCGCCTTTTTTTTCGGCGTTGACGCGAAAATTTTTGGTATTTTCGCGGGGAAAATTCGGGTTTCTTGGGAATTCAGAAATAAAAAATGAGGTTGACGGGAGCGTCAGCGTCATGGATACTTGGTGTAGTGCGGTTGAATTTCCTGTCCTTCCTTAATTCCGTCGTTTGTTGTTTAAACAGAAGTTTCACGGTTTTATGCAGCCGTGGCGTATAAGGGAAAGCTATTTTGACGGGGTTTGCTGTATTAATGGCAAATCCCATCGAATCTCATACCTCCCCGGAAATACAGCCACCAGGGGATTTCAAAACGGTGAAACTTCAGTTGTTTAAATACCCCCTAATTATCAAAAAATAAATACATTATGCGTAAAGAATTTTGGTATAGAACACTGTTTAAATTAAAAATCTATGAGGTTTCGGGGGATAGCTTTCAGCGTTTATTTAATGATGTTATGGGTTATAGTTACCCTGATTTTCAAACCGTTGCACCCTATGGTAATTTTGGCGATGGCGGAAATGATGGTTGGGTTGAAAATGAAAAACGCTATTTTCAGGTTTACGGTAAAAAAGCAGATTCAAAAACTGATTTAAGCTATATCTTGAGTAAGGCAACAGGTGATTTCGCTAAAATTCAAAGTACATGGGGAAAAATAGACTACTACCATTTTGTCTATAACGACCGTTTTGAAGGTGCGCCCGCACCTGTTATTAAGGCTGTATCAGAGCTTAAAACAGCACATAATATACAAGAATCTACTGTCTTGGATGGTCGTAAACTGGAAGCTATTTTTATATCATTGAGTGATGACCAGCGGTGTAGTATTTTAGGCGGTGTGCCAAGTGAAATCACTGATTTTATTGATTCTCGGTTAGTGGCTGAGTTATTAACGTATTTAGCGGATAAGGCGTTACAGAGCTTTTCTCTTTTAAACCAAACCGCGCCGGATTTTGATGAGAAAATGCAACTAAATGGCTTAACTGAGCCGGTTTCAAGTTACCTGAAAGCCAATTCTTATCAAACCAGAGATATTGAAGATTTTTTAGCATCGCGTGATGTGGGATTAAAACAAAGCATTGCCTTTGAAATGCAAGAAATTTACCAGGAAAGCCTTTCTCAAATTCCCCAACAGGATGATGCGGCAAATATACGTTATGTATGGATGGTGGAAAAATTAATTCCTAAATTAGCAAACCAACACCCGCACACCTTCAAAGCTTATCGTGAAGCCGCGCAGGTTATTTTGGCAAATTACTTTGAAATATGTGACATTTATGAACATCCCAGCACAATTACTACCGCATAAGCATATTCGTTTTTGCGAATCCTTGATTGGATTAGCCGGCTATGTTCGTCAATTATTAGAAACCCCAAAAACAATAGATGATTTGTATTTAATCCTAAACCGCTCTGATTCGGGCTGGCTTTACAAGCCTACGTTTGAACAACTGGTTTCAGCGGTGATTATTCTGTTTGCCATTGGTCAAGTGATTGAAAAGGACAACACCTTGCAGGTCGTAACATGAGACTCATTGAATTATCTGCAAACAAGCCAGACTTTAAAGCCATTCGTTTTAATCGAACTGGACTGACTGTCATTCGTGGCTCAAACAGATACAGTGAAGAATATGAAGGCAGTGGCAATGGTGTGGGTAAATCCTTGGCATTGGGATTAGTTCACCACTGCTTAGGCGCAAATGCACAATCTGTCATTAAAGAAAAGTTGTCAGACTGGGTGTTTAGTTTACGCTTTGAACTGAATGGAATAGAGCATTGTGTAGAACGTAGTGGTGATGGTAATCATCTTGTCCTTGATGGAGTAAAGCAAAAAAATCTAGCCGAATATAAAAATTGGCTTGATAACAGTGGTGTGTTTAACTTTGCAAAAAATGAGGCTTTACTTTCATTTCGGGCACTGATTAAACGATTCACGCGATATGCTAAAGAAGATTGTCTTGACCCATTAAAAACCAACAAAGAAGATGAGGCACCCGCCTTATTACGAACTTGTTTTTTACTGGGTCTTGCCTATGATACAGTACAACAAAAAATTGACCATAAAAAACGCTTAGATGCGTTAAATAAGGCTGTCAAATATTGGAAAGAAGAACCGATTTTGCACGAAGTATTTCAGGCAGGACATGAGCCACAACTTCGTTTCCAACAGTTAGAACGTGAAATCCCTCGTCTTGAAACAGATTTGAAGCAGTTTGATGTAGCTGAGAATTACCATGATTTATTGGCCGAAGCCAATGCTAAAACGGATGAAATTCGCCGCTTAGAAAAAGAAATTAGTACCTTGCAGTTTCAACTTGAAGGCATTGAAAAGTTATTACGTCAACATCCTGATATTTCAAGAAATGATTTGCTAGGACTTTATGAGGGTTTACAGGCTATTTTTAAGCCCGATATTTTAGTTCATTTTGAAAAAGTAGAGGGTTTTCAGAAATCCTTTTTGGCTAATCGCATGAAACGATTAGAAACGGATAAATCCCAATTATCACGCGCAGTGATTCAAAAAGAAGATGCTCGTAAAGCAATTGCTCAGTTGCGCGATGATTTATTAAAAAACTTACAAGGTAAGCGTGCGTTAGATGAATATGTTGCAATCAGCAATCAACTTGCTTCTTTTAAAGCCGAACGGGAAAAATTACACGAATACTTAACTTTTAATGATAAACGCCAAGAACAAATTCAAACAGTCAAAGAAGTTATGCTACATGAAGATGCAGTAGCGACCACTTATGTCAGGGAAAATCCGCATTCTGAATATAATATTTTTTTCCAAATACTTGCAGGAAAACTCTACCCTAAACTCAATTCAGGTATTGTTTTAGACAGTAATACAGGGAATAATTCCGTTCGTTATGCCTTAAAAGTACAAATTGAAGGAGACAATTCAGATGGCATTGGGGCAGCAAAAGTGCTTTGTTTCGATTGGATAGTACTTACACAAGGCAAGAATCACACCGTTGATTTCTTATGGCATGATAATCGCTTGTTTGCTCACATGGGCGCAAATCCACGCGCTGCATGGTTTAAAGAAGTCATTGATTCAAACATGGATAAGCAATATATCGCCACCATTAATACTGAAAATCACGAAAGCATGAAAGACTTTCTTGATGAATCACATCAACAAACACTTGATAATGCCGTTGTTTTAGATTTGTACGATGACGATGTAAAAAACAAATTACTAGGTATTCAATTTTAGAATCGGCAAAAGACGCCAACCTCGGATTCCCGGAGTCCACCGGAATCTACTCCTGCGCCCTGAACGCCCCCATTGCCGAAACAATAGGGGACAGACTCCTATTGTTTTGTGATGATATGGGTTACAATTGCGCAATTCTTACGTAACTAAGGTTCGCCATGCCAACCATCAGCATGTTTTACGGCATCATTATTTCGATGTTTTTCGAGATCAAGGAAATACATCATCTGTCGCATATTCACATTCGCCATCAGGGTTAACAGGCATCGGTTGCCATTGATGAGGTTACGTTGCTTGCGGGCGAACTGCCACCCAAGCAGTCGCGTATGGTGCAGGTTGGATTGATTTGCACCGTGATAGAGTTGCTGGCAGATTGGGAGCTTGCCAAGGAGGGGGTCGAGCCTTTCCGTATTGACCCGCTCAAGTAATACGGAGGCGAGCGAAGCTACTAGATGTGACCCATGTGACGGTACAACCCCATTTCACCCTGCTTCTTGAATTTGAAAATGGGGAACGGCGCTCTTTCAACATGGCTACCTACATAGACCAGAAACCTTGGGCTCGGCTCAAATCCGGCAATGCGTTCCAGGGCGCCTTTGTAGAAAACGGCACTGTGGCGTGGCCGGGGAATGTCGATATTGATCCCGAAACGCTTTACGAATGTTCGGTGTCGCTCAACGATCCAATACCAACCGCATAACGATGCCTCGATTGCCGCGCCTGAAATTGCCAAATACGCCGCTGCACATCATCCAGCGCGGCAATAACCGTAATGCCTGCTTTGCGTCGGATGAGGACTGCCGCTTTTATCTCGATCATCTGGCCGAGATCAGCGCCAAGGTGGGCGTTGCCGTCCACGCCTATGTGCTGATGACCAACCATGTGCATCTGCTGGCGACCCCGCAGGACGCGGAGGGGGCTTCGCAGTTGATGAAACGCTTGGGGCAGCGTTATGTGCAGTATTTCAACCGAGCTTATCAACGTACCGGGACATTGTGGGAAGGGCGCTTCCGTTCTTGTGTGGTGGGAGAAGAGGCGTATTTCCTCGGCTGCCATCGCTATATTGAACCTAGAAACCTCCGTTGACCGCTTGCCAAGATGTGTAATAGGGTGGTTCTAAACAACTTTGTCATCTATTTTGCATCACCCGTATGGTGAGAGCGCTACGGGCTGGATTGCACGGTTTTCCGGGCGCATGGCGGTGTTGCAACTTCTCAGAATGGAACAACCATTCTTCGTCGTTGCGCCTTGCCCTGCACCCGGAAAACCGCACACTCCAGCCCGTTCAACGGAGGTTTCTAGGTTGAAATGAATCCGGTGCGGGCTGGAATGGTGATGCATCAGGGAGAATATCGGTGGTCAAGCTATGGAGCGAATGCGCTGGGCGATGCGTCGCTGTTGATCCGACCGCATCCTGTCTATGGCGGTTTGGGGTTGACGGATAAAGAACGGCAGGCGGCTTATCGGGAATTGTTCCGGTACGAGCTTGATCCGGGCCAAGTGGATGAGATTAGGCAAGCAACTCACGGTGGCCTTGTGCTCGGAAGCGAGCGCTTTGCCCAGGAAATCGCTCTGCTGGCAGGACGTCGCACGCGGCGGGGCAAAGCCGGACGACCATTCAAAAAGCCCACCAAACCCATGCAAACTGCATTGCCAACCCATGTTTGTAATGCCTAAAAAAACGCTCATCCTTATCAATGCGTTACACATCAAAAAAAATCGGAGTGGCACTACACTCACGTCATTTTCGCTTAAACGACCATTTTTTTCGTCCCTCCGGGAGCCGGGTTAATTCCGATTGCTTTGTAGATGTTCATCAGTTCAGGCTCGGCGATTGAACTTTTGCGAATGTTCAAGGTACGACCGTCCTGAGTTTGAAAGGAAGTCGTCACCCGACGCTGAACCTCCAGAATCGCCCTCAAGCTATGCCAGCTATCATCCTAAGCCGGACAATTGCCGGAACCAAAAACATTTACCGCAGAGACGCAGAGATTTTGTAGGGTGATGACACAGTTTCACCCTCCGTTGCATTTCTCCGCGCCTCGGCGTCTCTGCGGTAAATGTTTTTTGGGTTCCGGCTCGTCCGGCTTAAAATCATGCTTTTTCCTCGCCGGACAAATGCAGGAAGGCCAGTTCCGCGCCGTGTTGCGCGGCCAATTCGGCGCCGCGCCCGCTGAAGACGATTTTTCCGTCGCGCAGGATATGGATGCGGTCGCACAGCGTTTCCGCTTCTTCGAGAATGTGGGTGGAAAGAATGACGCTGGATTGGTCGCCGAGTTCGCGTATCAGTTTGCGCACCTCGCGGATTTGCACCGGATCGAGGCCGGCGGTCGGCTCATCGAGTATCATTACGCGCGGCTCATGCACGATAGCCTGGGCGATGCCGACGCGCTGGCGCAAGCCCTTGGAAAGATGGGCAATCAGCCGCTGGCCCGCATCATTCAGGCCGCAGCGCGCCTTGGCGCGGGCAGCCGCTGCCGCCGGCTTAGGGATGCGCCGCAACTGCGCCGCGAACAGCAAGTAATCGTCTACGCTCATGTCGGTGTAAAGTGGCGGCTGTTCCGGCAAGTAGCCGAGATGCATTTTGGCGGCCTTGGCATCCATCGCCAGATCGACGCCGCAAATTTCGACGAAGCCGCGCGTCGGCGCCAGCACGCCCGCCAGCATTTGCATCACGGTGGATTTGCCGGCGCCGTTTTGCCCGAGCAAGCCCAGCACCTCCCCTTGCGCCAGCTCGATAGCGATGTCGATTGCCGCATGACGGGATGCGAAATCCCGTCCTAGATGCTTGGCGCTGAGGGTCGGGGGGGGCATAGATGAGGAAACGTTCCGGCTGCTATGAAAAATACTGAATATAGCCTAATATGCCAACGAAAATATAGGATTTTACGGTAATGATATTGAATTATTTGTATACGGTATGAATTCCAAATTCAGTTTATTGTTGATTATCCTGTCGATAGCGGCAGGTTGCGCGCAACAGCCGGCCAAGCAGGCGGTTGCGCCGATTGCCGCCGAAGCGGCAACCGTTGCGGATGCTCCGGTTGTTCCCGATGCCGATGTTGCGGCTGCTCCGGGCGACGCGCCCTCCCCGGATGCTCCGGTTGTTTCGGACGCCCCCGTCGTTCCAGACACAGCGGAAACCGGGGACGCATCAATTCCCGCCACGCCTCCCCCCAAAGCGGCTGCGTCGAAATCGACGCTGCCCAACGTTGAGTTGACCGCCCAAACGCTCTATCAGTTCCTGCTCGCGGAAATCGCCGGGCAGCGCGGCAAGCCGGACATGGCTGTGGAAGGCATACTCGACCTGGCAAAGTCCACCCGCGATGCGCGCCTGGCCAAACGCGCCACCGATCTGGCGTTGCAGTCGCAACAGGAAGACCGCGCGCTCGAAGCGGCGCGTTTGTGGCTGATTCTCGATCCGCAAGCGGCGCGCGCGCGCCAGATAATCACCGCGCTGCTGGTGGAAAGCGGGCGGCTGGACGAAGCGAAAATCTACCTGGAACGCTTGCTGGCCGATGAGGAAGATCGCGTGGGCGCCGCCTTCCTCAGCCTGCATCAAGTGATGTCGCACCAATCCAATATGGCCGGCGTGCTGGATGTCATACAGGAATTGGCGAAACCCTACCCGCAAATTGCCGAAGCGCATTTCGCGGTCGCGCAGGCGGCCTTGTTGGCGGAGAAGGACGAACTCGCACTACGCGAAATTACCGAGGCATCCCGCCTGCGCCCGGACTGGGAAAGCGCGGCGCTGCTTCAAGGGCAGATTTTGCAGCGCGCCGGTGCATCCCAGGCGTTGGATTTTTTTAAGAATTATCTCGACGCCTTTCCCAAGGCGCTGACCGTCCGCTTGACCTACGCCCGCCTGCTGGTGTCGGAAAAGCGCTACACCGAGGCGCGCAATCAGTTCGAAAAACTGGTCGCCGATTTCCCCCAAAACGCCGAAGTGAGTGTTGCGCTGGGTCTGCTATCCATGCAGTTGCGCGATTTCGACAAGGCTGAGCTATATCTGAAACAAGCGCTGACGGAAAAATACCACGATGCGAATTCGGTCAGAATGTACCTGGGGCAACTCCACGAAGAACGCAAGCAATACGAAGAAGCGGCGGACTGGTACAACAACGTCACGCCGGGCGACCACGGGTTGACGGCGCAATTGAAATACGCCGCGATGCTGTCCAAATTGAACCGCATCCCGGAAGCCCTGCAATTCCTGCACCGGATTGATGCCCGCACCAACCAGCAGCGGGTGCAGGTGACGGTCGCAGAAGCGCAAATACTGCGCGCAGCCAAGGAGTATCAAAAAGCCTTCGACCTGCTTTCCAGCCAGCTCGAAAAACTGCCGAACTTCCCCGATCTGCTTTACGAGCACGCGATGGCCGCGGACAAAATCGGGCGCTTCGACACGCTGGAGCAGGACTTGCGCAAGCTGATCCGGCTCAAGCCCGATTACGCCCACGCCTACAATGCGCTGGGCTACACTTTTGCGGAACGCGGCGAACGCCTGGAAGAAGCCAGGCAACTGATCGAGAAAGCGCTCAAACTCGCGCCCGACGACCCCTTCATCATGGATAGCCTGGGCTGGGCGCAATACCGTCTGGGGGCGCTCGACCAGGCACTGGACCATTTGAGGCGCGCTTACGCCGAGCAGCCCGACCCCGAAATCGCCGCCCACCTTGGCGAAGTGCTGTGGGTTCAGGGCAAGCACGAAGAAGCGGGCAAAATCTGGCAATCCGCCCTGAAAGAAAATCCGGACAACGAAGCGCTGCTGAATGCCATCAAGAAATTCAAACCATGACGGTTTCCCCCAGAGTAAATTTGTTCTCAGAAATTCATGATGGAAATCAATGATGACCAACAATCATGAAAGTCGCAGCCGTAGGGTGGATAAGCGTAGCGCATCCACCGTGCCGGCGCAAGAAAGGTGGATGCGCTACGCTTATCCACCCTACATTTTTTCTGAGAACACATTTATGCCTTGCGCGGGGGCGATGTCTCGCTTTGCTCGCCTTAGAAACTGTCCATTAATTATCTCCCGATCCATGCCTGCATCACGGCTCCCTCCCCTTCAAGGGGAGGGCGCGTCAATGCTGGCGACTTGCACCAGAAGGGAAGTCATTGTTGGACAGTTTCTTACGTTGGCAGCCGCCGTATTCACCGCAGCGCTGTTGTCCGGCTGCGCCGAACAGCCGGCGCAGCCGGAAGCGCTTGTAGCGCAGCGCCAAATCGCCTCCGCTGCCACGGTAAAATCATTCCAATTATCCGGACGAATAGCGGTGAAACACGACGGGCAAGGGTTTTCCGGTGCGCTACGCTGGGCGCATGACCCATTGCACGACGAAATATTCCTGCTCTCCCCGCTCGGACAGGGTGTGGCGCGCATAACGCGCGCACCGTCCGGCATTACACTAACCACCGCCGACGAAAAAACCTACCGCGCCGACACAATCGAAGCGCTCACCCAGGAAGTGCTGGGCTGGCGGCTGCCATTGCACGGACTGGAACACTGGGTGCTCGGTCTGGCCGCACCGGACAGCGCCATGCGCCTGGACCTGGACGCAAACGGACAACCCGCGCGCCTGACCCAGGACGGCTGGCGCATCGATTACGCACGCTACCAGACGGTGCAAGGCGTAAACCTGCCGGCCAAATTGGAAATCCTGCGCGACGACGACCTGGAAGTGCGCCTGGTAATCGACCGCTGGGTGCTTTCAGAAGACAGAGGACAGAGGGCAGAGGACAGAGGACAGAAGACAGAAGACAGATTTTAAGGTGGTTTTTCTGTTTTTCCGCGCACTTGTCCCAGATTGGTTGGCGAATCGATTATGCGCGTTACTAATCAGAAGACAGAGGACAGAGGACAGAAGACAGATTTTAAGGTGGTTTTTCTGTTTTCCCGCGCACTTGTCCCAGATTGGTTGGCGAATCGATTATGTACGTTACTAAACGGCACGAGGCGCGAACCTGCCCGGCCAAACTGGAAATCATGCGCGATAATGACCTGAAAATATGCTTGGTAATCAACCGTTGAGCACTGAAATGACGCTTTCAGAGGACAGAGGACAGAAGACAGAAGACAGACTTCAAGGTGGTTTTTCTGTCCTCTGTCCTCTGTCTTCTGTCCTCTGTTTCCCAGCCCCGGCCAAGCTCAATCTTTTCCTTCACGTCATCGGACGGCGACCGGACGGCTACCATTTGCTGCAAAGCGTGTTCCGCTTCATAGATTATGGCGACAGCCTGCACTTTGCGGTGCGCGACGACGGCGTGATCGGTCGCAGCAACACGTTGCCCGGCCTCGACCCGGAGCGCGACCTGTGCGTGCGCGCCGCGCGGTTGCTGCAACAAGCCGGCGGCTGTCGGCTGGGGGTGGACATCACCCTGGAAAAACGCCTGCCCATGGGCGGCGGGTTGGGCGGCGGCAGTTCGGACGCGGCAACCACGCTGCTGGCACTCAACCGGCTGTGGAACTTGAACCTCTGCCGCGCCGAGCTGCAAGCGCTGGGGCTGAAACTGGGGGCGGACGTACCGGTGTTCATCTTCGGCCAGAACGCTTTTGCTGAGGGAGTGGGCGAAATTCTCCAGCCTCTGGCGCTGCCGCCGGCCTGGTATGTGGTGCTGGCGCCGCCGGTTTCGGTGCCTACCGCGGAAATATTTAACGCCGAGGAATTGACACGCGACACGTTTCCAATCAAAATAGCGGCCTTTTCGACGGAACAAGGTCGCAACGATCTGGAACCCGTTGTTAGCCGCAGATACCCGCAAGTCGCCGCCTGCCTCGCTTGGCTTGGGCAATTCGGCGATGCCCGCATGACAGGCTCCGGGGCGTGCGTATTTGCCGCGTTCGGCACGGAAGATGAAGCGCGCGCGGTTTTCGCGCGCCGCCCGGACGGCATGACAGGATTTGTTGCAAGGGGGCTGGATCGGCATCCCTTGCAAGATTTAGCAGAATAGAATAATTGGGGAGTCGCCAAGTGGTAAGGCACCGGATTTTGATTCCGGCATTCGTAGGTTCGATCCCTACCTCCCCAGCCAGACTTTACAGGGCGGGTTAGCGCCTTGCGCGGCGGCAATTGTTCGGATTGGATTGTTTCTAAGCGGAATGCAACGCGACAGTGCGTCCGTAGGGGGCAATCAAGCCGGACAATTGCCGCAGTGCAAAGCACATACCCCGCCCTTGCTTTTTCTCCCGTAAGGAACCGGTATGGCTCATGACAGCATGATGGTTTTCACCGGCAATGCCAATCCCAAGCTTGCCGAAGATGTCGTGCGCAATCTCAACAAGAATCTGGGACGCGCGACCGTCAGCCGTTTCAGCGACGGCGAGATTATGGTCGAAATACTGGAACATGTGCGCGGCAAGGATGTTTTCGTGCTGCAATCCACTTGTGCGCCGGCCAACGACACCCTAATGGAAATCCTGGTGATGGTGGATGCGCTGAAACGCTCGTCGGCCGGGCGCATCACCGCAGCCATTCCCTATTTCGGCTACGCGCGCCAGGATCGCCGCCCCCGTTCGGCGCGGGTGGCGATAACCGCCAAAGTCGTCGCGAACATGCTGCAAAGCGCCGGCGTGGACCGCTTGCTGACGATGGACTTGCATGCCGACCAGATACAGGGCTTTTTCGACATTCCGGTGGATAACATCTATGCCGCGCCGATACTGTTGGGCGACGTATGGAAGCAGGATTACCCGAACCTGATCGTGGTATCGCCCGATGTCGGCGGCGTGGTGCGCGCCCGTGCGCTGGCGAAGCGCCTGGATGTCGATCTGGCGATTATCGACAAACGCCGCCCCAAACCCAACATCGCCAAGGTAATGCACATCATCGGCGACGTGAAAGGCCGCACCTGCGTGCTGATGGACGACTTGGTGGACACTGCCAACACCCTGTGCGAGGCGGCTGCCGCGCTGAAAGTGCATGGTGCCAAGAAAGTGGTGGCGTATTGCTCGCACCCGGTGCTTTCCGGCACGGCGGTTGAACGCGTGCTGGGATCGGAACTGGACGAACTGGTCGTGACCGACACCATACCGCTACGCGTCGAAGCGCGCGATTGCGGGCGCATACGCCAGCTTTCCGTGGCCGAACTGCTGGCCGAAACCATGCGCCGCATCAGCAACGAGGATTCGGTCAGCTCGTTGTTTATGGAATAGACATGATTGTTTCCTGCCGATAAGATTATTCTTTTAACCCGGTTGCCTGGTCGCGGGCAGCCTTAATATGGAGCACCACATGAAAATTGAAATCAGCGCCAGTCCGCGCACGCTGCAGGGAACGAGTGCGAGCCGCCGCCTGCGCCGCGCCGGCAGAATTCCGGGAATCGTTTACGGAGGCGAAAAAGAAGCCGCCGCCATCGACCTCGACCACAAGGACATCTTTTACAAACTGAAGAACGAAGCGTTCCATGCCTCAGTGCTGACGCTGGACATCGACGGCGCGAAAGAACAAGTGTTGCTGCGCGACTATCACATGCATTCCTTCAAGCCGTTGGTGATGCATATCGACTTTCAGCGCGTCAGCCAGACCGAGAAAATCCACATGAAGGTGCCGCTGCATTTCGTCAACGCCGAAATCGCGCCGGGCGTGAAGCTGGCTCACGGCATTCCCAATCACGTCATGGTCGATGCGGACGTATCGTGCCTGGCCAAAGACCTGCCGGAATACATCCAGGTCGATTTGGGACACCTGCAAGCCGGCCACTCCATCCATCTGTCCGAGATCAAACTGCCGGAAGGCGTGGAATTCGTTGACCTGCACCATGGCGACGACCGCGCCGTAGCAACCATCGTCGTGCCGCGCGGCGCGAAGGAAGCCGCCGGAGAAGATGCGGCTGCCGCATAATCCTAGAAACCTCCGTTGAACGGGCTGGAGTGTGCGGTTTTCCGGGTGTAGGGCAAGGCGCAACGACGCGGAATGGTCGTTCCATTCCAAGGAGTTGCAACGCCGCCATGCGCCCGGAAAACCGTGCAATCCAGCCCGTAGCGCTTTCACCAAACGTGTAAACGTTAAATACATGACAAAGTTGTTTAGAACCACTATGTTACACATTTTGGCAAGCGGTCAACGGAGGTTTCTAGGATAATCCCGTTTGGCGGGAAACCCGAAAAGCCCGTCGTGCCATTGGCGACGGGCTTTTTTAATTTGATTGAACCTAATAAAAGGGATGGGCAATGGGTGATGAGAAATGGTTTTCATCACCCATTCCTCATTACCCATTACCGCTGAACCCGGTTCCAAACGAATTCTTGTCAGGTTTTGACATCATTTGGCTTAAGACCCCCATGAACGCTATCCGTCTGATCGTCGGCCTGGGCAACCCCGGCAGGGAGTACGAGGCCACCCGCCACAACGCCGGTTTCTGGTGGGTGGATAAGCTGGCCGCAGGCAAGGGCGCAGCGCTTAGCCCGGAAAAGAAATTCCACGGTCTGGCAGCACGGCTGAACCTATCCGGCAACGAATTGTGGCTGCTTGAACCGCAGGTTTTCATGAACCGTAGCGGCCAGTCCGTAGCGGCGCTGGCGCATTTCTACAAAATAGCGCCGCAGGAAATCCTGGTCGCGCACGACGAGTTGGACATCCCGCCGGGCACGGTGCGCCTCAAGCAGGGCGGCGGCCACGGCGGCCACAATGGGCTTAAAGACATCGTCGCCCATCTCGGCGCTGCGGATTTCTGGCGTTTGCGCTTAGGGATAGGCCACCCCGGCAACCGCGACGAGGTAGTGAATTACGTCCTCAACGCGCCGCGCCGCGAAGAGCAGGAATTGATCGAAGCCACATTGGACAAGAGCTTGGCCGTGCTGCCGCAAATGCTGGCTGGGGACATGCAGGCAGCCATGCTGAAGCTGCACACCAAATGAACCTGAAAAACCCGGTTTAACCGCAGAGACGCAGAGGCGCTGAGGAAAAACTCATGAGTTACGGCGCCACCCAAATCGAAGGAGTAGAAAATTATTGCTGCCCATTGATTTCTCCGCGTCTCTGCGTCTCTGCGGTTAAACAATTGCCGGGTTAAGCAATTATCGTTGTCGGGATAAATCAAAAAGGAAAAACAGCCATGAAATGCGGTATCGTCGGATTGCCCAACGTCGGCAAGTCCACCCTGTTCAACGCCATCACCTGCGCCGGCATCGCCGCCGAGAATTACCCTTTCTGCACCATAGAGCCGAACGTCGGCATCGTCGAAGTGCCCGACCCGCGCATCGACGCGCTGGCGGAAATCGTCAAACCGCAGAAAGTGCAACATGCCGTGGTCGAGTTCGTCGATATCGCCGGACTGGTCGCGGGGGCGAGCAAGGGCGAAGGGCTGGGCAACCAGTTTCTCGCCAACATCCGCGAAACCGACGCAATCACCCAAGTGGTGCGCTGCTTCAAGGACGACAACGTCATTCACGTCGCCGGCAAAGTCGATCCGTTGTCCGACATCGAAGTAATCAACACCGAACTGGCGCTGGCCGACATGGAAACCGTGGAAAAAGCGCTGGCGCGCGCCGGCAAGCAAGCCAAATCCGGCGGCGACAAAGAAGCGGCGCAACTGGTGGCGTTGCTGGAAAAAATCCGCATTCAGCTCGATCAATGCCTGCCGGTGCGCGCAATGGCGCTCGGCGAGGAAGATAAACTGCGCCTGAAACCGCTGTGCCTGCTCACCGTCAAACCCACCATGTACCTTGCCAACGTCGATGAAAACGGCTTTCACGACAACCCCCTGCTGACCAGCCTGGAAGAACTGGGAAAACGCGAAGGCGCGCCGGTGGTGGCGATCTGCGCCAAAATCGAGTCGGAAATCGCCGACCTGGAAGACGCAGACAAAACCGACTTCCTCAAAGACATGGGACTGGACGAACCCGGACTGAACCGCGTCATCCGCGCCGCCTACAAACTGCTCGGCCTACAGACCTACTTCACCGCCGGCGTTAAGGAAGTGCGCGCCTGGACCATCCATGTCGGCGACACCGCCCCCCAGGCGGCGGGCGTAATCCACACCGACTTCGAGCGCGGCTTCATCCGCGCCGAAGTGATCGGCTTTGCCGATTTCATCGCCTACAAAGGCGAACACGGCGCCAAGGAAGCCGGCAAAATGCGCCTGGAAGGCAAGGAATACGTAGTGCATGACGGCGACGTGATGCACTTCCGCTTCAACGTCTAGCCTGGATATTCCATTCCATTTTCCTCTGTTGAGAAGGAATAGGCCGATATTTCAATATGTTGCACCTTGCCCGCAGGTGCGAATTTATTCATAAATCAGGATGGAAAAAACCATTTTGCCTCATCCAGAAAAAGGGATTTTGAATTTAGAAAAAATGTAGGGTGGATAAGCGCGAGCCGCATCCACCTTTCTTGCTCTGGCACGGTGGATGCGCTACGCTTATCCATCCTACGAGTGCGACTTTCATGATTATTGGCTATCATCGATTTCCATCATGAATTTCTGAGAACAAATTTACCCTGTTCCATTCCCTTCCCCTTCTTGAGAAGTTGCAACGCCGCCCTGCACCCGGAAAACCGCACACTCCAGCCCGTTCAACGGAGGTTTCTAGGATCATCACGCCAGCGCAATATGCAAATGCCGACCCAATGCTTCTATTGCTTCCGCAATTCTCGGTAGCTTGGTGCCGTGGCCTGCGTCCAACATGCGGCGCACTTCTTTTTCGTCCATGCCCAGCCTGTGCGCGAGTTCGGATTTGCTGATGCCGGCTTCGCGCATGGCGTCATAAAGCGCGGCCTTTGCCGCAGCCCCGGCAGGAGGCGAAATCACCACTTCGCCCCGGCGCGGTTTGCCGGCAACAGGCAGCGGCTCGTTATCGCGAATGCGGGATTCCAGTGCGGCCTGCAAACAGCCTTCCGCCACGTCGATCCGGTCTTCGTCTGCATCTGCCTGCGAAATGGCTTCGGGTAGGTCTCGGCAGGTGATTACCCAGCCGTCGTCTTCTCTGGTTAGTTTGAATGCGTAGTCGTAGGATTTCATTCTAGAAACCTCCGTTGAACGGGCTGGAGTGTGCGGTTTTCCGGGTGCAGGGCATACCCGACAGCCTGACGGCTCTTGTGCCCAAGCCGTAAGGCTGTCGGGTATGGGCACAAGAGGCGCAACTTTGCTGCATGGTCATTCCATTTCCCCACGGTAAATTCAGAGCACCTGATCTCGCGGATTTTAATTGAGACGGTTGACTGAACAGAAAAATGGAAAATACAACATAATCAATCGCATAAAATTCGTTTCTACGAAATTTCGGGTCAAGATAAATCCGA
>Ga0172380_10002806_pt1 | contig 25635 bp, 21 predicted proteins | sample Leawe162metaG_FD_119747 | JGI IMG/M metagenome (GOLD analysis project Ga0172380, IMG submission 119747) | Leachate microbial communities from a municipal landfill in Southern Ontario, Canada - Leachate well 162 metaG | ecosystem: Engineered > Solid waste > Landfill > Unclassified | place...
CACTTGGATTTATAAATGAGAATAGCACGATCATATTATCAAATTATGACTTAAAAATCATCATGTAATTCATACATCCAATATATAAACTAATATGTACTAACATATTTGATAAATAAGTTAAGGGTTTTTAAGGTAATAAGTTGAGGACTGTGTTTTAGATACATACGAAATAATCAGCTTATAAATCACTTCAATTGTTTTTTATGCGAATTTAAATACTAAAAGATATATAAATTGACATAAGTAATTAGCTATAAAATCTTAAATATTCTCTTTTATAATCCTTGCAGGAACACCTGCTACTATTGAAGAAGCGGGTACGTCTTTTGTAACAACGGAACCTGCTCCTACAATAGCATTTTCACCAATGGTCACACCGCATAAAATAGTAGCCGATGAACCAATTGATACCCCTTTTTTAACTAATGTTTCCACGACTTTCCAGTCAATTTCTGATTGCATACTACCATCTTCATTCGTCGAACGTGGATATTTGTCATTTATAAATGTAACATTATGACCGATAAATACGTTATCCTCAATATGGACACCTTCACAAATAAATGTGTGGGTAGATATTTTGCAGTTCTTTCCTATAGTAGCATTTTTCTGAATCTCAACAAATGTACCAATCTTAGAGTTATCATCAATTGAACATCCGTATAGATTTACAAAATCAAATATTTTAACGTCTTTACCTAATTTAACATTATTTATATTTTTAGTTGACAAGTGATTATCACATTTATATGTTTACAAAGCAATAAGCTTTCCTTTGTTTTTAATTGATTTATTTGCAGCTTCAAGAATCTTAACGACTTCCAATCCATCGTAAGCATTTGTTAAGGGAATTCTGTTTTCTAATATAGAATTTATAAACTCAGAAACACCAAGAGATAAAGCTTCAGTTTGATTCACCTTCGGTGAATACATATCTCCTATTCTGTATTGAACTAATGCATCATATATATTTTGTTTATTATTCATGTTTACTCCCGAATCATAAATTTTTATCTTTTCAATATTCTCCATATCATCAAAAACAAGCATTTTCTTATCTCCACCTGCTATCATTTTCCTAATTTTAACAGGCGAAGTCCAGTTAATATGAAAATGGGCAAAACAATTATTCTCAAAATAAACAGATATGTGAGCAATATTTTCCTGTTGATAATAGTTAGCTATACCATTTGCTGCAACTGCAACTATTTTCTGGGGTAGGACGTATTTCATGATTGAAAGATCATGTGGAGCTAAATCCCAAATAACATTAACGTCAGATTGAAAAAGACCAAGATTTATTCTTACTGAATCAAAATAATATATATTGCCAAGATCTCCTGAATCAATAATCTCTTTCATCTTCATAACAGAACCTGTATATATAAATGTGTGATCAACAAACACTTTAAGGTTTTTCTTCTCTGATATTTCAATTATTTCTTCAGCCTCTTTAGAATTCGCCATAAAAGGTTTTTCAACCCAAATATGCTTACCTTCTTCCAAAGCAGATTTTGCAAGTAAAAAATGAGAATCAACAGGTGTACTTATAGCAATAATATCAATATCATTATTTTTTATAAGCTCGTTACCATCTTTAATAATTTCTATTTCAGGAAAACGGTTTTTAATATTTTGAAGTCGCTTTATATCAAGATCGTTTGAATAGACCTTAATTATATTCTTATTGCTAAGAAAATTTCTAATGATATTAGGACCCCAATAACCTGTACCGATAACACCGACTTTCATAAGAGTATTTTATAGATTGATAATTATTGTAATATACAAAAGTTTAAAATAATTTAATATGTAATAAGTATTTGTTTATTATTAAGTTATGTTCAACAATAATTTTCAGTCATTATAATATAAATTACTTAAATCGCAAAACTTAATTTTAAATAAATATAAGATTTAAATTCTATTTCCCGCCTTTAGCTAAAATCATGACTGGTATAGTCTTGAAAATAATCTGTAAATCCAGCCACGGTGTAATATTATTTATATAATACAAATCCATTATAACAGAATCATTAAAACTCACTTCACTCCTTCCGGAGACCTGCCATAATCCAGTACATCCAGGCATTACAGATAATCTTCTCTTTTGCCATTCGTCGTAATTCTGATATTCATATGGCAAGCACGGTCTTGGACCAACAAGGCTCATATCACCTTTTATGACGTTAAACAATTGAGGCAATTCGTCCAAGCTATATTTTCTAAGAAAATTTCCAATCCCTGTTATTCGGGATCCAGTTACTATTTTATCTGAAGCATTTGAATTACTTTCCTTCATAAACTTAAGCATCTTTTCAATTCGTTCATCATCTTCCCCATCAATAACTCTCATTGATCTAAATTTATAGAAGTGGAATGCTCTTCCGTCTTTTCCAATTCTAACCTGTTTAAATATTACAGGTCCTTTTGAGGATAGTTTAATTATTATGCCTACCACAATAAAAAAAGGAAGTATGAATAACATTCCTAAACTTGCTCCGATAACATCTATAAAACGCTTAAAAAATGCATATAATTTTAGATTTATCTTAGTTGAGACATCTGCAATTGAAATATTCTCATAATTTTCGGAAAGAAATTTATCTGCGATAATGCCGAATAGATTAGACACTACCTTTACTGTTGTTTTCTGCTTTTTACATTCATCAATAATTTGAAGCAATTTTTCATATTCGATTTTATCGATGCATATTATAATTTCGTCAAAATTTAATGTATTATATATATTACTTAGATCTTTAACGCTACCGAGAACTTTTAATCCGTAGAGAACAATGGATCCGATTTCTTTCGAGTCATCAACAAAACCAATTATCTCATTGCCAAAATAATTCTCAAACGCAAGTTTCTGCGCAAATAATTGACCTGACTTACCCGCTCCAACAACCAAAATCTTTCTTTTAAATATCGTTTTGGATAATATTCTGCTATAAAGTCTGAATAAAATAAAAACACGAACTATAATAAAGAGATTTAATGAGATAAAAAAGAATATCAGTATTGTCAACCTAGAGTCTGTTAATATGTTAAATTTAGCAAAGAAAGAGATAACTACAATAACAAATAACCCGTATATTAATGATTTTATTATAGTAACAATCTGATTTGCCCTTGTAAGGAATACTCCAAGCTTGTACAAATTAAAATAATGAAATATAAAAATAAACATTATGTTAACGGATAATAATAATACAAAATCTTCTGCTTTCAAGTTGAATATAAAAGCCCCATTACTTGAGAAGTAGTACAAGTAAATCTCTTGTGAAATAATAAATGCAACTGACAATGTGATAAAATCAGCAGCTGCATAAAAATACTTGTAAGAAGGATATTTTAAAACCATTATGTTTTTCTTCTAGTTGAAATTGAAATTTTGTTGCTCTAAATTATATTTAAATAAGAATATAATCAATTAATAATCTATCCTTGCTGTTAACCAAAAATATAAATCGTTGTAAGACTTATTTAAATAAATTAGATTACTGATCCTGTAATATAATTTTGCCTCAAGGAAATATTGTTTAATAGGTTCTATAGTTAGATTTAGAGTAAAGATGTTTCTATTTGTTCGATATCCCTGAAGGAATTTGTTCTTTTCTATATACCAGTAATCTCCTCTGTTTATATCCCCACCGAAATTTTGTGTTATATTTCCAAGTGAATCAAACATGTACCCGCCTCCTGAGCGTTGATACTGATACAATAAATCGGCCCGAATTCTGTTTGTGAAATAATAAGTGAACTTCAAAGCTATTTCATCAGAGTTTGGTTGTAAATTATGACCCAAAGGCATTGACCAATTCGTATAAGAATTCTTATTTGATTTATGTGCATACATAAAAGGATCTAACTTGGTATATTCTGCAGCCATTGACAAATTTGGTAATGTAAAAGCATCTGTCCATATACCCCCAATTTGCCAACCAAACCTATTTGTATTATAAGTTTTGTCATCATTTCCAATTGTCCCAAAATCAAGGTCATCAATCATGAAAGTTCCTTGGATTGCTAAATTCCTTATAGGATTTATTTCTAAATCCAATCCTATAAATGTGTTATTCTCAAAAGATTTCTCTGCTCCAACACTCATATCAGCAGATGTCAAAAAGCTCATAGGATTCAAATAAACCCAACTAAAAGGTGTTGAAGTAAAAACCACTGCTTCATATAATCCTATATTTAATAACTTCCCCGTTTTAATATTCAATCTATGCAGAGCTAAGTTCTTCCAGTTTAAATCACGACCAAGTGAATCACCCTTCAAACTTCCGTAAATAAAGCTATAAGAAAGTGCTTTGTATCTTAAATCAACTTTTCCGTATGTAAAAGGCACAGTATTGTTTGAAAGGTACATTTTGTCAATATAACCAAACCCCATATTCATGGCTTCTTTCCCTACAGTCAATGCGAATATGTTATTGTTAGTTCTGTATCTTAAATATCCTTCAAAAGTATCATAATTCTTGTTTTCATAATAAAACTTAGTATTTCCTCTCAGTTTTGGATCCGTTTCAGCTGCAAACTTAACTGCATTTGCATCACCCGATATTTTAGCACCGTTTGAAGCTCTTAAATAATATCCAAGTGAATTAAACAATGTTCCCCTTATTCTAAAACCAATTTCCCCGAGTCCGATTCTGTTAAACCCAAGCGAATCTCCATTCGATTGTCTGAAAGAGAAATTAGCAGTTCCGTCAATAAACATAGTGCCATTCGAATCTGCAAACGAATACAAATACTTTTGCTTTTTATCATCAAATAATCTTCCAACTTCAAAATTCTTCTCAAATAGCCCGTTTGAACTTTTCATCGTGCCGTTCATATCATACTCAAATTCTATAATGTAATCATCAAGCATCTTTTTATCTGTCTTGCTTAATATACTACTATTATCTTTAATATTACTAAGATACTTCCCAACCTCTTCTCTCGATATCGGAATATTCGAAGAATTATAATCAGGTATAATCTCCTTAACCTGCATCCTTTTCAAAAATGAATACACAGTATTGCTTACAGGTACAAGTTCCACTTGATTATACCCTTTAGTCGTAATAATAATGACAAGTATTATACCAATTAATAACTTAATTCTCAATAATAATTATTTTTATTTTATTCAATATTTTATTCTAAATTAATTAATTTTCATCTTTATTTGTATTTGTATTTTCTTTATTGTGTCTCTTACTTATTTACTATTCTTTATTAATTTCCTATCTCCAGTCTCCTGCTCTTTCTGCTCATACTGCTCTTTCTGCTCTTACTGCTCTCACCTGCTCTTACTGCTCTTACTGCTCTTACAGCTCTTACTGCTCTTACTGCTCTTACTGCTCTTACTGCTCTTTCTGCTCTTTCTGCTCTTTCTGCTCTTACTGCTCTTACCTGCTCTTACTGCTCTTACTGCTCTTACTGCTCTTACTGCTCTTTCTGCTCTCACCTGATCTTACTGATCTTAACTGCTATACTTGCTCTTACTGCTCTTACTGCTCTTACTGCTCTTACTGCTCTCACTGCTCTCACTGCTCTTACTGCTCTTTCTGCTCTTACTGCTCTTACTGCTCTTACTGCTCTCACCTGCTCTTAAAAAACTCTTTCACTTTATCTGCAACGTATTCGATTTCTTCATCTCTTAATTCCGAATACATTGGCAGAGATAAACAATTTTTTGCTAACTCTTCTGTAACTGGCATATCACCCTCGTTGTATCCCAGATGTTTAAAACAAGGTTGTATATGCAAAGGAATTGGATAATGTAAACCCGTTGCAATCCCATTTTCATTTAGATACTTAGCAAGTTCATCCCTACTCCTCTTGGTTTTTGAATTATTAATTTTAATAATAAAAAGATGATATACATGCTTAGAATAGTCAACTTCTTTAGGAAGGATTATGGATTCACATTCCTTTAATAATTCATAATATTTGGCAGCTACTTTTCTTCTTCCATTAGTCCAATTATTAAGATGCTTAAGCTTTACTCCCAAAACAGCTCCCTGAATACCCTCCATTCTGTAATTATGACCGTAAATCTCGTGCACGTATTTTTGCTTACACCCGTGATCTCTTATCATCTTAAATTTAACAGCTAATTCCTCATCATTTGTACAAACAGCTCCTCCTTCCCCGTATGCTCCAAGATTTTTCCCGGGATAGAAACTAAATGAAGATGCTATACCAAGACCTCCAACTCTTCGCCCCTTATACTCCGATATATGAGATTGAGCACAATCCTCAACCAGATAGATAATTTGACCTGAACTATTATTTTTAAACTTTCCGGTCTCTATTAATTTGTAATTATTATTTATTAATTCTTCAGTAATAGCATCTATATCTGCAGGCTGTCCATACAAATGAACAGCAACTATTGCTCTGGTTTTTGAAGTAATTGCCTTAATAACAGATTTTGCATCAATATTGTAGGATCGGGTATCAACATCTGCAAAAACAGGTGTAGCTCCGCACAAAGTTGCACCCCATGCTGTTGCAATAAACGTGTTTGCAGGGATAATCACTTCGTCTCCTGGACCAATTCCCAAAGCCCATAATACCATATGATTTCCATCTGTACCGGAACTAACTCCTGAACAGTAGGTGACGTCATGTGATTTAGCAAATTCCTGTTCGAATTCTGAAACGGACTTACCAAGTGCAAATGCAGTATTATCTATTACTTGCTGTATCGCTGCGTTTATTTCTTCCTTAATTGTTTCATACTGTGCTTTCAAATCTAAAAATGGTACTTTCATAAAATTTTAATTTAAATTAATTATTAAATCTGTTATTTTCGTTACCAGATTGCTGGATTTATTTATTATTTTATTTTTATTATAATGCTGAAAATCCATATGTTCAACGTCTTTATCATCATTAAGAAATGAAATTAATCCTCTCTGTTCTAGAAATTCGTCTACAAATGGTTTTTTCCCGGTAAAAATACTGTAAGTTTTAGTTCCTAATAATGCTGATTCCCTGTTCATAGTACCTCCTCCACTTATAGTAATATCGGCAGCGTATAATAATTGTAAACCATCTACAGGTATATCAAGAAATCTGATATTATCTGTTAATTTTAGTTTACTTTCAATAAAATCTTTATCTGTTCTTGTACGAGGAATAATCAAAACAAAAGTATTTTTATTGCCTATAAGTATTTTCAGAATTTTTAAGAGAATATTTTCGCTCGTTGCATTATGATAATTTGAAGTCATGCTAGGTGGTCTTATAACAACTAATAAATCATTATTGCTCACTTTTAATATATCCCTGAAACGTTCAGCTGGTTTAAAATCTTCAAGATAAATCTCTTCTTTTAGACCTCCATATCGAACGACTTTCTTAAGATTAAATCCGGCATCTTTAAGCCTTCTTTCGGGAATGACTTCAGGCAATAATATGTAATCTGAAAAATAATTAAATATTCTGTTTTCAGTATATTCATAATCCATCATTACAATTGACTTTATCCCTAATCTTTTAGCTGCTATTACTTGAGTTCTCGAACCATGATTTACTGCTTTTAATATTTCTTGACCCTTAATGAAATTTACTAACTCTCTGCTTCTAGTATGAAGATTAAATATTTTCGATATTTTACTTTTTCCGCCGTATCTGCCAATTTCTTGATATTTCATTCCGTATAATTTCAACAAATCCAATGTTTGCGCAAAATCCCTTGCAGTTATTTGATAATTAATACCATAAGATTCGAGCTTTTTAAGGATCGGTTTAAAAATCTGAACATGTGGTGAATTATCAAAATCGAACCAGATCATTTTTTAACATTGAATAAAAATTTCGTCAACGCATTAAAAATCCATGCATTCGTCCATCTCATATAAGATATTCTATTGGTATAAAATTTGTTCTTCTGGAAATAGAAATATCCTTTTTTATTTTGCATATTAGCAATCGACCATTTAACTATATTAGTTGCAACATCAACTTTCTTGAAATTTATCATGGTAATTATTGATTGTGCTATTGAAGTGGAATCTATAGGATATAAAGAATTATTGTAATATTTAGGAATAATATTATTTTCGAAAAAAGAATTCATATAATATTCAAAACCAAGTTTAATAGCTTCATCTATTGAACTGTCGCTCGTATTTTCACTGTATTCTTTTAAGCAATCCAGGACATAACCTGTATGAAAATTATCAACCCATATTCTTGAGTCTCCTTTTGCATAACTCCAACTGCCATCTTTATTCTGAGAATTAATTACATATGAGACAGTAAGCCTGGCTTGTTCTAAATAATTTGTATTATTTTTATCCATCGTATAAACCTGCGACAATAATCTTGCTCCCTTTAACGTTGCATTAAACACTTTTTGATTGTCAAATGGCGAATACGACCAACAAAATGTTCTCCCTTCATAATTTCTGTTTAAATCATTAATTACAAATGAACAAGCAGATTTGCACATTTCATACATTCTGTCAATCCTAAGTAACTTATAACTCTCAAATAAACTGTTTGTTATAATACCTGTTGCTACGATCGTCGGGGTATAAGCAGGTATTTTTGCATATTTAGCTTCCCAGTCAAAATCATATCCCCAGCAAATTCCTGAATAACCTCGTGAGCTGTTTTTTTCTAAATCATCTAATAATGTGTGTATTTCACGAATGTACTTTTTATCCTCGGGATAAATCATTGCTAAATATGAATAAGCTTGAATTACTAGTCCTATAGTAACAGGATTATAACCTTTCGCTATTTTCACAAGATAGCGCAAATTAAACGGCAGTCTTTTTAATACTTGCTGAAATCCTAACCTGACAATTCTATTACTTCTTAGAAATGGCAATTTAAATAAAGGAGATTTTAAAGCATCATACGGATCAAATCCCTTATATCCCTCTGATTTGATATATTTTTGCAAATTTGTAACTGATGTAATTATCTTTTCCACACTAAAACTTTTATATATATCAATGATAAGATTTTCAATTACATCTTATATTTCAATTACTGTATTATTTTTTAATGAATCCAAAGCCTTTAAACTCGCCAAAGTTGTACAATAAATTGACTCAAAAGATATTCCGGGCTTTTCTATTCCTTTAACCGCATTTATGAAACTTCTAACTTCTTCTTTATGTCCTTTTTCGCCATTGTATTTTTTGCTTATAGTTTTGCCGTTTGCAAAATATAAATTCTCCTTAAAATTGTTCATAATAGCTGTCTTTCCTCCGGCAAATATTTCACAATATTCCTTAGGAACAGATATATCACCGTTTGCAAGATATAATAGATTTCCAACAGACCCGTTTTCAAATTCTATTGTTATTATAACATTATCATCATTAATGATACTTGAATTTTCTGATCTTATAGATCTCGCAAAAACATTTTTGGGATACGAATCAGTTATAAACTGCATTGTATCAATAAAATGACAACCTTCACCTAAGATTCTTCCTCCTTGATCAGGATGTTGAATCCAGTGTGATTTCGGTATATGCCCAGCATGCACCCGGTAATTAATAAAATATGGCTCATTATTTATTTTGAAAAATTCCTTTATGTCAGTAAAAGCTCTTGAGAATCTTCTATTAAATCCAACCATAAGTAAAGGTTGTTTATCCGAATTATAGTAAATATTACTTATTTCTTTTAATTCCTGTATGCTGATTGCAAGCGGTTTTTCTACATATACATTTTTACCAGCTTTCAATGCTTCTTTTACATAATAACTGTGTGAATCATGCCTTGTTGCCACAAAAACTGTATTAATCTCGGAATTATCTAATACATCTTTATAATCTGATGTGCAAAATTTGAAATCAAACTTTTCGCCGACAGATTTTGAATTTACAGGAATAGATGTACAAACACCGTATAAATTAACTTTAATCTCTTTTAATGGCGGTATAAGATATGATTGAGCAAAATTTCCGGCACCTATAAAACCAATATTGATAGATTCATTTATAATTTTAGTTGCTCGTAATTCCAGTTTTCTTGAAATAATAGCAAGCTCAGGGTTATATTCAATTAAAACACCAATAAATTTTTCTTTGGATTTACCTGTAATTATATCATATGCCTCTAATCCTTTTTCAATAGGTATTTTATGTGTTATTAAACTTGCAAAATCAAGTTTCCTCTGAGACAATAGGTCAATTATTGATTGCATATTTCTATTTTCAGTCCATCTTACGTAACCTACGGGATAATCTATTCCGAATTCTTCGTAAAGTACATCATATCTTCCAGGCCCATAGCTGCACGATATTCTGAGATCTATTTCTTTCTCATAAAAAGGAGAACGTGGTATGTTCATCCCGACTGCTCCTACAACCACTATCCTAGATTTTTTTCTAGCAATATTCAATGCTAAATCTATAGGGTCATTTGATTTTGTTCCTGCAGTTATTATTACAGCATCGGTACCAATCCCTTTTGTTATACTGTCAATTGTCGCTATACATTCTTCATTTGATATTAAGCAAAAATCACAACCAAGTTTTTTTGCTGTTTCAAAATTTGAATCATTCAAATCTATACCTATAACCCTGCATCCTGATAATTTTGCCAGTTGTATAGTTATCAAACCCAACAATCCCATCCCTATTACCCCTACATACTCTCCAATGTTAATTTCAGATTGCCTTATGCCTTGCATTGCAATTGCTCCAAGAGTTGTAAAAGCTGCTTCCTCCGAATTTACACTATCAGTTACTTTAACACATAAATTTTGAGGTACTAAAACATATTCAGAATGATTAGCGGTTGCACCCGCACATGCCACTCTATCACCTGTTTTGAATTCATCTGTTCCACTTTCAATTACAACACCGGCACATGAATAACCAAGTTCTTTATAACTGTCAAGCCTTGTCTTAACCTTATTGTATGTTGAAAGAATGCCCTCTCTTTTTACATTTTGCATAACCTGTTTGACAAGATCAGGCCTTGATTTTGCCTTACCAAGCATCGAAGCTTTAGCTGTTTCAACACTTGTCTTTTCTGTTCCGGAACTGATTAATGAGTAATGGTTTTTTACTAATACCCATCCTTCTCTTACTATCGGAACGGGTAATTCATCAATCTTCATTTCACCGGTTTTTTGATATTGTATTATTTGCTTCATTGATTAATCTTAAATCCTATAATTAATTTTATTGAATATTCGTATCTAATTTATATTTTGTTAGTTTTATTAAAGAAAGTATCAAACCATATATCCAATGTTAAAAATCTCCATACGAGATGTGCATAATCTGATTTCCCGTTTCTATCTGCCATTACAAGATCCCATACTTTATCAGGATTAAGTACATTTCTTGATTCGATTCTATCTTTTGAAAGCCTTAAATTGATTTCATTCATAAGCTGTCCTTTTATCCAGGCTCTCAAAGGTGATGCGAAAGGCGCTTTAGGACGATGTACGACATCTTTCGGAAGATATCTTTCTGCTACTTTTTTAAGAAGATATTTTTGAGTGTTTCCTTTTATCCTGTATTTCGGGGGAAGACTGAACATAAATTCAGCAATTCGGTGATCAATTAACGGAGGACGAATTTCAACTCCGGCCATCATACTTGACTTATCTGAATATGTAAGGTTGTGAGCCGGTAAAAATGATTTAGTATCACAATAGCACATCCTTGTCAAATAATTGATGTCTTTTGCAGATTTGATATCATTTATTGAGCCTAAATGTTCATAACAATCCTTGAGAAACTTATAATAATAAGTATTCTCATATCCCTTTGAATTAACAAACAATCCATCAAAAAGTTCTTTTGATATACCGATGTCTGAAGACATAAACCTTTCGAATTTCTCAAATGATGCAAATGATAAAAATCTCTTTATCCATCGCAGAATTTTATAACCTTCCTTTCCTGAAGAAACACTTATGTTCCTGAAAACATTTTCGATTATATGTCTGAAAATTTTAGGCAATAATTTTTGATATATCTCAGCTTTTAAACATGCTAAATGCTTCCTGTACCCGCCGAATATTTCATCTCCTCCCATTCCTGAAAGCAATACTACAATGTTTTCTTTTCTTGCTGCTTTGGAAATCAGATATGTGTTAATAGCAGCGGGATCTGCAATTGGTTCATCTAAATGATATACTGTATCATGGAATATTTTCTCGTCGTCCGGTTTGATTAATATTTCCTTATAATTCAATTCAAGTAAATCCGCTACTTTTTTGGCCCAGATGCTGTCATCTTCCATTTTCTCGAATTTCTGGTCTTCCGCTGAAAACTTTATTGTAAATGCATTTATTTCACCTTTATTATGGCGGCGCATTAATGCTGCAATGAGTGACGAATCTAGTCCGCCGCTTAATAATATTCCTATCGGTACGTCACTTATCATCTGAAGCCTGACTGAATCGTTCAATAATTCGTCTAATTCATTAACAAGCTCATCTTCCGGCTTATTGTAATTTTCATTAACATTTATCTCCCACCATTTCTTTATACTCAATTTATCGTTCTCATCACATTTTAAACTGTATTCCAAACAGTGGCCCGGTGCTAATTTATAAATATTCTTAAAACCGGTCTTCGGTGCTACCTGATAATGCATCTGTGTGGTTATTGAATCAATGTCAGGCTCCGCTTTTATTAAATTGCTTATCAATATTGCTTTTATCTCACTTGAAAAAATAAAACCCCCATTCATTGTGGTATAATAAAATGGTTTTATACCCAGTCTGTCACGAGCAGCAAATAATTCGCCTGTTTTAAGATTTATAATTGCAAATGAAAACATCCCGTTTAATTTATCTAAACATTTCGATCCCCAATATTCGTATGATTTAAGTAATATCTCTGTATCGGAATTACTTGTCAGTTTTAGCTTTGGATTTACTTTTTTAAGCTCATACTCGATATCTTTGAAATTATATATCTCTCCATTAAATACTATACAAAGTGATTTATCGTCATTAAACATCGGTTGATGTCCTGCTAAACTTAAGTCAATTATACTGAGACGCGTATGCCCAAAGCCGGAATTCCATTCATCAAACCATTCGATTCCGTCATCATCCGGACCACGGTGTTTTATTGACTTGACTGATTTTTCCAGGAGATTTTTATCACCAATATTTATATAACCGACTATTCCACACATAATCTCATTCTTTATTAATTTTCATTTTTTATTATTTTCGTATTACGTTAAAAATTCCTGATCTAATATAACAATAACTTGATACTATCTTTGTACCATTTTGATTATGATGCTTGTCCTAATATTCTTTTATAAAAACTATTAAGTTCAGATGCTTTTGAATCCCAGCTTAAATACTTTTCTGCGACACTCCGGCAATAGTAATTTCGTTTTGCTATCGTATCCCTGTTTTCGAGTATGTATTGAATTTTATTTCTAATACTTGATTCAGTTCGTTCAACTACAATAAATGCTTCAGGGAATATTTTCAGATATGATTCAATATTTTCAAATGAGTTTACCAGAATTGGACGGCCTGCTGCAAGATAATCACCGGTCTTATTTGGCCATCCGGCTTTGTTTAATACATTATCCGATTTCAAAAGAAGAAAAACGTCAGCACAACTGAGTAATTTAGAATCTTTCCTGTAATCTATCCAGCCGAACTCATAATAATTACTATTAATTTCAAATTTATTCCTTTGGTCTTGTGATAAATTCTCACCTATTGAAAACCAGTTAATTAAAGAGTTGCCTCCAAATTCCGTTATAACATTAAGAAATGGTTTTATGTCTTCCAATTCATATTCGTTTATTCCAATTAGGCAAAAAGTTAAACTATTTTCAGGTATTCCGTAATACTTTTTGAGGTCAGTGTTATTTAAAAACGGAATCTCGTCAACATCTGCACCGCCATTTACTATTATAATATTTTCAGAGGCTATTCCTGCTTTAAGACCTCTTTGACGGTTAAATTCTGACAATGATACTACACCGTCAGAATTGAGTTTGTTGCGTATTTCAAAAAAACTATCATATTTTTGTACCGTATTTCTGTAAATAAAATTTGTTCTTTTGCTTTTTGAAGAATCCCCATAGAAATCCCACCATTCAGAAATGTATTTAGATTTTCTGAAAAAACGATTAATTAAACATGGGATTCCTGAAGCAGGACGGTGTCCGGTATCGCTTTGTACAATATCAAATCTATTAAAAAGCACATAGAAAGCTTTTAAAATTGTTGAAAGAAAGCCAAATCCACCTCTTCTAAAAGATTGCGGAACAATATCTGGAAATGCTAATATTCGAACATTATTCCTATTTTCAGTCTCAAAAGGAAATATGAACCCGGATGATTGAGTCGTTAATAAAACTACATTATGATTGAGTTTAGCTAGACCCTTTGCCAATGAAAAATTCCTGCTAAAACCGGCTTTATCTTTCATACCATAATGAGCTATGAGAATTTTTACTCCTTTAGAGTTCATTCAGAAATTCTGCCATATTTTGTGCCTGAACTTTGTAATTAAAAACATTGTGCGATAGTTCTCTGCCTTTTTTTCCAATATCTCTTGCCTTTGTTAGATTTGATAATGCTTCGTCAATTTTCTTTGAAAATTCAAAAGCTTCATTTGATTTTGAAATAAAAGCATTCAATCCATCCGTTAAATACACTGATATCTCACCAACATCTGATACAACAACTGGATTTCCTGTCGCAAGATATTCTCCAAGTTTTGTCGGGAATCCTCCCTTTGCCCTTTCATTATCAGGACGGGCTAAAATAAGTAATGTTGCTCCACAAAGATAAGTAGGAACTTTATCTCTGTTTACTTTACCAATGAAAAGAATCTTCTCTGTTAGTTTATATTTAGCAACTTGTTCTTTTAAACGAACTAAATCATTTTCGTTTTTAGCAGAACCTAAAATATAAAATTTATAGTCTGGATATTTTGGACTAATAATTGCAAACGCAGATATCGCATTATCAACACCATCTTTGTCTTTTACAAGATCACCTATATATGCAATATATTTATCTTTAATAATATTATCCTTTTGAATATTGAATCTCTCTGGTTCAACAGTCATTGGAATTATTTTCATCTTGCAGGAATTATTCTTATACTGAATGAAATAATCTCTAAGTGGACGGGTCATTGTAATTATTCCGTTAAAAAAACGATACCCTATTATAGGTTCTAATTTAAGTAATATGGGAAATAGGCGGTAAACTGAAATATTCTCCCGCAAAACATATGGAAATTCATCAACAATTAATACAGTTTTTACCCTTAGTAGGAGTTTGAGATAGAATGATAGAAGAAATATAAGATATACATTATCAAAACTAATTAGAACACAATCAAATGATTTAAATAATTTTTTAAAAAGTAGTACGTAAAATGATCTAAAATAACCGTATAAAGCTTGTAAAACCTTAATAAATGTATATCTCGACCATATTGTAGTTCCGTTTGAATATTCATAATCTACACCCTCAAAAACACCTTTGCTACTTTTATTTATAACTTTATCAGGCTTTTCTGTCGGACGTAGGGAGAAATATTTTACGTAATGTCCTAATTCAACAAGCCCTTTTGAATATGAAAGAATTCTGTTTGTTGCAGAATAACCTATAGGAAACGGATAGACTGAAATTATTAGAATTCTCACTAATATATAAAAAGTATTTCTATTTGTATGTAATTGTTGATTGAATCATCATAACAAACAAATTATTTTTCATTAGTTTCGTTCTCTTCTGACTCTTCATTTAATTCCATTTCCAATTGCAGCTCTTCATTTCTCTTTAGAATGATCGATGAAAATATTGCAAACACTACAACACAAGAATTGGTGAAAAATGTTGCATTAAATAGTGATATAATAACATAAAAAAGTACTACCATGTATGCTTTTTTTGTTACACCATCATGCCTGTTCTTATGCCCTAATCTTAATAATGGTACTAAGATAAAAGTAACAATTAAAAATAATCCCACAATCCCTTGTGTAGGAAGAATATCTAAAATAAAGTTATGAGGAATCCAAAAAAAATCATCAGATACTAATCCCGCAGGATAGTAATAACCGGACAATTTGGTACCGTTAATTGGATTATCTAAAAATGTATTGAATGCTAGCAAATTCTTTAATAAACGATCCTGATAGTTTTGGTCACCTACATCGAAAGAGTATTCAGCTCTGCTTAAAAATATTTCGGAAACAAATGGTATTTGACTTAATAGAAGAAGAATAAGAGGTATTGCTAAGATAGCCATAATAGTTGTTCTTGTTTTATTTGTTCCTTGCGATGATATAAAAAATGCAAAAAACAGCATTAACGCGACTACCAAATAAACTGACCTATGTGCTGAAATTAATATACCTAATAAAGTTATAAATATAAGAATTATTTTGTTTTTCCCGGCACCAAATAATACGAGCCCATCAGTTAAAGTTCCAAAGAAAAACAACGTAGCAACAACGGTTACTATTCTTATTTCACCCGTATTTGTTTCAATAATTATCCCCTGTGAATAATTATAAAAACCTGCTACAATAAAAGATATTGTCGCGATAAGGAAAACATAAAATATAAATTTGTATGTTTTTTCTGATGCAAGGTAAAAGTAAAACATTGGAATTAGCAGGAAAAAGTAACGGTTACTTATTTGGCTGAAATATTTAATCGGATCCATACTTTCATATTCCAGATATGACAATGGCAGAATAACCGCTAATTGATAAATGCAGTAAAAATAAATTCCAATTAAAATATACTTATTTTCATTATTTCTTTCGTTTATAATTTTCGTCACAAAACCAAAACTTGCGAGTACAATAAATAAAATTGATATCGCATTATATGTATTTAACCCGTATATCTTTACATCGCTGATTTCCTGATTATACGAATGCAAAAGAAAAGAATTTACTATCAACAAAATAAATATTAACGAAGAAAGTATGTATTTAAATTTCATGCAACATTTTGAAGTTATTAAAAATCAAAATATCAAAAAAAGATTTTACTTTCAAAATCGTTCCATAAATGATTCTATTGAATGAAAGTACTTATAGTTTGCTTTCAGGTATTCAGGATCTCTGTTCCACCATTTAATTTCCTGAAGATATTTAACAGTTGAATCATCAAATCTGAATTTTATTACTTTTGCAGGTATACCACCGGCTATAGCGAAAGGTGGAATATTTTTAGTTACTATTGCTCCTGCAGCGATAATAGCTCCATTCGAAATTTTAACGCCAGGCATAATTATTGTATTCGTTCCAATCCATACATCATTTTCAATCTCAACACTACCATATTCATCATATTCCAGTTCAGTCGTAAATGTATAACCTGCTCTACTATTATCTCTGTAAAAAATGGGATGTAATGAGACAAAATTAACTGGATGCTTTCCTGGACCGATAAATACATTATTAGCAATTGAGCAAAATTTTCCTATCCTTGAGTTCAAAATCGAAGTTTTATTTCCAACGTACGAGAAATCTCCAATACTGACATTTTGAATTGAATCATGTTCAGATATATACACATATTTACCAAAATTACAGTTTTCTACATGCGACATATAACCAATGTGTAGATTTTGATTCTTTTTTTCAATAAGGTAATTCTTAATAAGTGAATTTAACCATATTGACATGGGGTTACGAAAAATTTTACGAAGATTCATTTGTCCCAAATACCTTTTGCTTTATTATTTATAATTTTATGATACTGATATGGCATAAAAATAACAAATGGCAGCAAGGAAATAGTCGGACCTATTACAACTGAAGCAATTCCTAAATGAATAACCTTAATTAGAAAAATTGATAAAGGAACACATGTCAAAATTGTAATAATACTTAATATAAGCTGAAGGTTTATCTTCCCAACACCATTCAAAAAATAAACGTATGGGGATACTATCGTAATAATGATTACATAAATGCCCATCGACGCAGTTAAAAGTAATGGAATATCAAAACTTCTTTTTTCTCCAAGCCAGATATTATAAACAAATCCGGATAATAATATCATTAGAATAGAACAAAAAATGAGTAATACCGCAAGTTTATTAAGCTTCTTGATTGTATTTTTTATCCATATAGTATCTTTTCTGAAGTATGCATCAGTAAATCCTGTCCATATAGGACTCAGTATAATCAAATAAACCATGTTGATAATTGAAAAATATCTAAATACTATATTATATGGTGTAACTGCCTCTGGTCCTATGAACTGTGTAAGCACTATTGAAGCTGAACCAAAAATAAAGAATGTAGATATCTGGATAATAAAAAATTTTATACCTAATCCCGAAAGATCCTTTAATCGTTTAAAACTTATACTTCTCCATTTAGGGAAAAAATATCTATATTTTCGAGAAAAATGTACTGCAGAAAAAATAGTAAGTATTAATACAGGAATGATACTTAAAGTTAATCCGAGATTAAACAATGATGAGGAAGTGTAATGCAATAATAACCAGACAACTAGAACGGACAATGAATTAGTAATAAATCCATAAATGTCATAGTAGGAAGGTTTTTGATCTGCTGTCAAAATTGTTATAATTAGTTTGAGCACAAATTGCATGCTGAAAAATAACATAACGAAATTTGCAAGCTTATTGACTTCAGCTTTGAGTTCTAATGGAGTGTTAAAGACAGAACTCCAGTCTATGAAAAACCCTAACGTAAAATATAATAATAAGAATAGTGAGACAATTAGCGATAGAGCGAAGTAAGCAGTACTTACGTAAACTCTTCCTAATTCTTTATCATCAACTGCTATTGATTCTGCAAGTTTGTTCCTAAGTCCGTTTCCTAAACCTAAGTCAAATAGCGTAAGCCATGTTATTAGTGATGATATAGTAACCCAAATACCGTATTCGAGTACGTTTAGGTAATTAATGGACATGGGGACGAGTAGAAAAACAGCAACAACTGAAAAACCTTTAAAAACAAAAGAAAGTAGAATATTCTTTTTAGCCTTTTGTGTACGGGCACCTCCTCCTAATAAAGAAGATTTAAGAGTATTAATTAACTGCAAATGAGTAAGAATTATTTAGAAAATTCAAAATCTTGAATACCATACCATATATTACTTAATTTAGAAGTACCCTGTATAAGCTTAACAACTCTTAAAGACGTATTTAAAACTTTATAATCTTCTGTATATTCTCTCTTGAAATTATTTAATGATTCTGATAATAATAGTTTAATAGAATCGATTATTACATTTTTATCCAAACCCGTAAGTATTATTGAACCATGATCTAATCCTTCTGGCCGTTCCATTGAATTGCGAACGGTTATTGCCGGAAATCCTAGTATAGATGATTCTTCGTTAATTGTTCCGCTGTCAGAAATAGTACAGATTGAATTCTTTTGAAGCTTAACGTAATCAAAAAAACCAAAGGGTTTAAGAAATTCAATGTTTTTCTCTATCTTAATACCTTTCAAAGTGTCAATTCTTTTTCTAGTTCTCGGATGTGTTGAGAAAATTATTTTCTTCCTGAATATAATCGATATTTCATTAATAGTTTCAATCAATTCCTTAAGATTCTCCTTGTTATCAACGTTCTCTTCTCTGTGAATACTAACAACAAAATATTCTTTCTTTTGTAATTTTAGTTTTTCAAGTATCTTTGATTTATCTATACTTTTACCGTAATAATTTAATACCTCATTCATCGGTGAACCGGTTAGATAAATTCTCCTGTGTTGAAGACCTTCACTTATTAAATGCCGTCTTGCATGCTCCGTATAAACTAAATTGAAATCTGCAATATGGTCAATTACTCTTCTGTTTATTTCCTCGGGTACATTGAAATCAAAACACCTGTTACCTGCTTCCATATGATATATTGGAATATGCATTCTCTTCGCCATATAAGCTGATAAACATGAATTGGTATCACCCAGAACAAGTAATGCGTCTGGCATTTCTCTCTTTAAAACTCCCTCTGATTTCTTTATTATATCACCAACAGTAGCGCCCAATGAACTCGTATCTGCATTCAGAAAATGATCTGGTTTTTTTAGTTCGAGTTCTTTAAAGAATATTTCGTTTAATTCATAATCATAGTTTTGCCCTGTGTGGACTAATACATGATTTACTGTTTCATCTAATAAGGAAATAACCCTCGATAACCTTATAATCTCAGGTCTGGTTCCTACTATTGTCATTACTTTCAATCTTGATTTATCCTTCATTTAAACCTCCTCAAAATATGTGTCTGAATCTTCCGGATTGAATAACTCATTTGACCAGAACAATGTTAATAGTTTTGTACTGCCGGTATTCTCAATGTTGTGTGTATGCCATATTGGTATATCAATAAAACTATGTTTGTCGCCGCTTACTTCATATTCTTTGATATCGCTTGTACCAATCTTCCTGAGCCTTATAACAGCTTCACCATTTATTACGGCAAACCTTTCAATTTTTCTCAAATGATAATGATTCCCCCTTGTTATTCCGGGGTGGGTTTCAGAAATAAATGATTGCCCTTCTGTATATGATTTCGAAATTTCTGTTAGATATCCTCTGTTATCTTCTTTCTTATCGAGAATCCTATTTATTTGGTCATATTCCATATAGGAACGGAATGTATTGAATAGATTTACGTCATTTTTAGATCGAAGTTCAGGAATAATATTCTGCTCCAGATAAGTCTTATTGTAATTATTCAGTTTCTCAAGTATTTGTTTTACCTTTAAATCAAAATCATAATTAATTTTATAGTCATCTGAATAAACACTGTTTCCAATTATATCTGTTATTTCTCTTATTAAATTGTTTACATATATCAATTCTAAGTTCTTGTCAATTTCAATTCTGGGTGTTTGATTATGTGTAATTTGGTACGAAAACGTAGATATCACCGAGTTATAAAATGGTTTCCCGAATGGACCAAATACATTAGGAATTATTAATCCTGTGAATCCTGCACCTGAGTTTTTACACCATTTCTTAAGTAGTTCACGTCCTTCTTTTTTTGATTGCCCGTAAATATTGTCAAGAGTTTCCTGTGTAGATGATGAAAAAATTATATGTGGTTTTGTTCTTGCTTTTTCTAAACCTGATAATAATTTATTAATAAGTTCTATGTTTTTTATGTATATTTCTTCAGGTTTGCTGTGTCGGTTTAGTGCCGCAAGATGAACTATAGCGTCGCAGTTACTTAAGAAACTATTTAATTTCTCCTCGTTATTAAAATAATCATCTTCAAACCATATTCTTTCATACTTATCCTTGTATATTCCAAGATAATTATATAAATGACTTCCTATAAATCCGGCTTGTCCTGTTATTCCGACTCTGATTTTATGCAACTAATTCTTCCTGTATTTCTTTCAATGATAACAATAACTGTTTAGTTTCTTCAAAACTTAATCTTTCTGTGTTTGCCGACGTGTATCCTTCTTTCGGAAAATGGTCAATCGTTCCCTCTGAAAAATATTTATCAAAATCAATTTTCTCAAGATTTTTAATCCTGTAATAATTGTCGTAGCTTTCAGCCTTCATTAAATCTTCTTGTGTTACAAGTGTTTCATGCATTTTTTCTCCTTCCCTGATTCCAATCTCTTTTATTTCAAGTTTGGATTTGAATATATCCAGTGTTGCTTTTGCCATCATTTCAACTGTTGCAGCCGGAGACTTTCTTACTAGGATATCGCCGTTTTTTCCCTTTTCTAACGCAAATAATACAAGATCAATTGCAACCGGCAATGGAAGCAGAAATCTTGTCATATCTCCGTTTGTTATCGGAATAGGTTTTTTTGCTTTAATTTTTTCAACAAATAACGGGAACACAGATCCCCTCGAATACATAACATTTCCATACCTGACCCCGCAGAATACAGTCTTTGAACTCGACATTCTTGCTTTAGCAAGCATAAGTTTTTCGAGCATTGCTTTTGATATTCCCATTGAGTTAATGGGATACACAGCTTTGTCAGTGCTTAAAACGACTATTTTCTCTATTTCCTCGTCTTCCGCAGCATCTAATACATTTTGTGTTCCAATAATATTCGTTTGTACTGCCTCATACGGAAAAAACTCACAGTTTGGAACTTGTTTTAATGCAGCAGCATGAAAGACAATATCTGTTCCTTTCATAGCTTTATACACTCTGTTCCGGTCTCTTACATCACCTATAATAAATTTTAGTCTTTCATCATGATATTTATTTCGCATATCATATTGCTTTTTCTCATCTCGGCTGTAAACTATAATAGATGCTGGTTCTGTTTCTTTTAATAATTTATCCACTATTGTATTCCCAAATGAGCCGGTACCGCCTGTAATAAGTATTCTTTTATTATTAATCATAATTTTATTTATTATTTATTGTAAATCATAATATTCAATATAAGTGTTAATGCAGTAAGAATTGGAACGATAACAACTCCTGCAACTCTTTGAGCAATATCCCAGAATTCTTTTTCAGGTTTTATGGGAAAGGAAATAATATCACCTGGCTTTAATAATATAGGTGTTATATTTGTAAACTCTCCTGATTTATTTCTTTCAAAGAAATCATTATAGTCAATTACAATCACTGTATCTTTTTTCAATTCGGGATTTTTATATTTTGTTCTTACAAGTTTAAAATCTTCAAAAATACTTTCATCTGGTGCTCCACCTGTAAGAGCGACAATCTCAACTAAGGTAGTTCCTTGTGGTACCAAATAAATGCCTGAATTTTTAACACCTCCAATAACTACAACCTCAAAATTAAATTTATTAGGTTTTGATAAGTTAAAATAATTTGTACTGATTCTCTTCAAATCCTGCTCCCTGAATAAAAGAGAGTCATTCTGTTGATATAGTGTGTCAGTTTGAGCAATCAAAGCACTTGATGTTATAATTACTGATAATATCAATAACAAGATTTTTTTCATTTAATTATATGTATGGTTAATATTCTAAATTTTTTAGTTAAATAATTTTAAACTTATGTTACAAAACATAACTGAATTTAGACACAGCTCCGCTGATTAATCACAGATTTAGTTATAAGTTTGCATATTTAAAATATCATATAATATGCTTTTTTTACACGGTAAATACAAGGAATTAGTAATGATTTATGAGGATTTTTCTGGTTTCCAACTTAATAATTTAATTGCTTTTGCTATATCCGGTTTACGCTGCATCGGATCGTCCATAGGAAGTTTTTTATAAACAATTTTACTTTTTTGAACCTGAAATTTCTATTATTTTTTCTGCAAGTTGTTTGAACCTGTAATTTCTATTATTTTTTTCTGCAAGTTGCTTAATATTATATTCTTAAAGTAATTATCTAAATAAATTACTTCATTACCCTCATTAAGCAATCTTTCACATAAATGTGAACCAATAAATCCTGCGCCTCCTGTTACTAATATCCTTTTTTTCATTTAAGATTATTCTATAAATTATTAATCTCATATTTTTTCTCTTTATCTTTACCGCTCTTCCCGTTCTTTCTGCTCTCCCTGCTCTTACCGTTCTTCCTGCTCTTACCGTTCTTCCTGCTCTTCCCGTTCTTTCTGCTCTCCCTGCTCTTACCGTTCTTCCTGCTCTTCCTGCTCTTCCTGCTCTTCCTGCTCTTCCTGCTCTTCCTGCTCTTCCTGCTCTTCCTGCTCTTCCTGCTCTTCCTGCTCTTACCGTCCTATACCAAAATACCCAAACCCAATCTCCCTCATCTCCTTCGCATCAAGTATGTTCCTTCCATCAAAAATACTGCACGGTTTTCTCATGAGTCCGTATATTCTTTTGTAATCAAGCGTCTTGTAAACATCCCACTCCGTCATTATCGCAATCGCATCTGCATGCTCAGCAGCTTTATATGGATCTTCCGTAAACTCAACCTTTCCCTTTAATTCCTTTAAATCTTTTTTTGCATTCTCTAATGCTTTCGGATCTGTTATTACAATATGCGCATTTTCTTCCGCCATGTATTTAGCCGCATAGAAAGCAGGTGTTTCTCTCGTGTCGCCGGTATTCGCTTTGAACGCAAACCCGAACATCGCAATCTTTTTTCCCGATAGTGTGTTGAACATGTTTTTTATCATACGGTTCACAAATCTCTTCGTCTGGTAATCATTCATTCTGATTACCCATTCCCAATACTCCGCGACTTCATGCAGTCCCATCGATTCACTGATATAAACTAAATTAAGTATATCTTTCTTAAAACATGACCCTCCAAATCCTACACTAGCCGTTAAAAACTTCGGTCCGATTCTCGAATCCATCCCGATTGCCTTGCTCAGCTCTTCAATATTCGCACCCGTCACTTCGCACAATGCTGATATGCTGTTTATCGATGAAATTCTCTGCGCCAAAAAAGCATTTGCAGTTAATTTCGAAAGTTCTGAACTCCACACATTGCTCATTATAATTTTTTCTTTCGGTACCCAGTTCAGGTATAAATCCGCTAATTCCTTTCTCGCTCTCCTGCCGGATTCAGTCTCGTACGACCCGATTAACACCCTGTCAGGATTTATCAAATCATTCACCGCAGTTCCCTCAGCTAAAAATTCCGGATTCGAAAGCACTTCAAACTTTAAACCTTTTTCATTGCTCCCTAGAATTGCATTCAAAGCCTCAGCAGTTTTTACTGGCAGCGTACTTTTCTCGACAACTATCTTATCCGAATCCGAATTTTCTATAATGCTCCTCGCAGTGCTCTCCACGAACTGAAGGTCAGACGCTCTGCCCTTACCCTCTCCGAATAGCTTTGTCGGCGTGTTCACCGAAATAAACACAATATCAGATTCCTTAATCGCCTTGCCCACATCAGTTGTAAAAAACAAGTTCTTCCCTCTTACTGATTTCACTACATCAAGCAGCCCTGGCTCAAATATCGGCAGCTCATCTGTTTTCCACGCATTAATCTTTTCCTTATTCACATCCGTAACAGTAATCTTATACTCCGGACATTTCGCCGCAATCACTGCCATCGTCGGTCCCCCGACATACCCCGCCCCTATACAACACACCTTTTTTCTATACTTCATATTCTTTTTATTTTTATTTGTATTTTTAAAACTCGGTTCTCCCTGCTCTCCCTGCTCTTACTGCTCTCCCTGCTCTTACTGCTCTCCCTGCTCTTACTGCTCTGCAGCTCGGCTCTTAACAGCCCTCACCAGTCCGCTAATCATCTTCCTTATTTCCAGCAATTCATTCAGCAACCTACGCAATTTTTCCTCTTCCAAATACTTGATATTCCTGCTAATTATTAACTGTGTTTCCAATTCCATACAACTGCCGGAAGCGATATGTAAAAACTGAATATACTCTTTATCAGAATTCCTTCCCGCTCCTTCAGCTATATTGGAAGGTATTGAAACTGCCGCCCTCCTAATCTGATTTGTAATCCCGTAAATCTCATCTTTAGGGTACGACTTAGTTACTTCATAAACCTCAGTAACCAAATCCACACTCTTCTTCCAAACCTCTAAATCCTGATACGCCTTCATATATTTTATTTCTTTATTTTGTCCCGCTCTTCCTGTTCTTCCTGCTCTTCCTGCTCTTCCTGCTCTTCCTGTTCTTCCTGCTCTTCCTGCTCTTCCTGCTCTTCCTGCTCTTCCTGCTCTTCCTGCTCTTCCTGCTCTTCCTGCTCTTCCTGCTCTTCCTGTTCTTCCTGCTCTTCC
>Ga0172380_10002807_pt1 | contig 25617 bp, 23 predicted proteins | sample Leawe162metaG_FD_119747 | JGI IMG/M metagenome (GOLD analysis project Ga0172380, IMG submission 119747) | Leachate microbial communities from a municipal landfill in Southern Ontario, Canada - Leachate well 162 metaG | ecosystem: Engineered > Solid waste > Landfill > Unclassified | place...
CATTCCGCCAAGGCCTTGTGTTTAGCGCCGATTCTCTTCGTATTCGCTGGCCTATACGGGTTCCTTATTCTGACTACCTGCCCGCAGTGCTACGCACAGCGTTGCAGGCGGGCTGACTCCTGAGCAGTTACGATAGCGCTATCTCTATTTTTCCCTGGACCATTTCCCGCGTTTGATGGCGGCACTGCCAAAGGAATGACGCAACGCATCCACCGCCCGGTCGATTTTTTTGTTGCGATCAGCCTGTTCCCGGACGGCCGGTTCCGCGAACAGCTCCGGCTGGAGCGGCGCGGTCCGATCCGGCGCAACGAGATTGCTCACGCCGAAGCCCACCAGCCGAATCGCCCGTTGCACGTGCTCGCGCTCAAATAAAACTAACGCACAGGCAATCAATTCGCGATCGCTATCGAGCGGCGCTGGAAACGACCTTTGCCGGGTGATGGTTGAAAAGTCGCCAAACCGCAGTTTGATCCGGGCGGTTCCGGCCAGTTTCCCGGATTTACGCAAGCGCCCGCCAACCTCCTCCGCCAACTCCAGCAAGTGTTGGCGCACCCGCTCCGGATCGGATTCGTCCTGAGCGAACGTGTGTTCGTTGGAAATGCTCTTCTCTTCCCAATTGGTTATGACCGGACGATTATCGCGTCCCCGAGTCAGTTCGGCGATATCCGCGGTGCCCGCTTTGCCGAACAAGCGCTCCAATGCTCCGGGACCCAGCGCCTGCAATTGACCGATCGTCCGTATTCCTTCCTTGGCCAGGCGGGCCCCGGTGACTTTGCCAATTCCCCACATTTTGGTGGCCGGGAGCGGCGCCAGAAAAGCCATGATCCCGGGTTCCGTTACCGGAACCACCGTCAAGCCATCCGGCTTATGCATATCGCTGGCCATTTTGGCGAGGAACTTGTTGGGGGCAACCCCCACTGAGGCGGTCAACCCTGTGCGAGACTCGATGCGCGCCTTCAGTTCCTGGGCGAGCGTCACCGCGTCCCCCCATATCCGCAGAGCGCCTTTGACATCGAGGAAAGCCTCGTCCAGCGAGAGCGGCTCGATCAGCGGGGTGAACTCCTCGAAAACGGTCATAATCTGCGCGGAAATTTCGGCGTAGCGCTGCATGCGCGCGGGCACAAACATGGCTTGCGGACATAGTTTCCCGGCGGTGCGTGACGGCATGGCCGAATGAATGCCATAACGGCGGGCCTCATAGGAGCAGGTGGAAACCACTCCGCGCTGGTCCGGCGGCGAACCGACGACCAGCGGAAGTCCCTTCCACTCCGGATGGTCGAGCACCTCGACGGCTGCGTAGAAGGCATCCATATCCACGTGCAGAATGGTTAAAAGAGATGGATTTGAGATAGGCATGACAATTCCCGGGCCGCATCAACCATTAACCATACCCCACCAACCATTCCCGATCGGCGCGCTTACGCGCGGAGCGGGGCACCGGAAGGCGCTGATATTTTTTCATTGCAATCCTGCGGACTGACAAGTAAATTCGCTCCCCGTTTACCAACAGATCTAAAATAAAAATTTAGAAAGGCAGTTGTCATGAAGCACGGCATCCTGATTTCCGCGGTCTGCGTTTCCTCCCTGTTGTTGTTCGGCTGCGCCGACAAGAAAAAAATCGCCGAGTTGGAAGCGACCAATCAGTCTCTGCAGACCGAGATCCAGAATGCCAACCTTCAGCTTCAGGCGGGCGCCGCGGATAAGACCAGGATTCAGGAATTGGAACAGGCCAATCAGACGCTCCAGGCGGAAATTCAGAAATTGCATCTCCAGTCCGTGAACACGACGGCAACGTCCGTTTCGACCGGCAAAGTGGCCGGCGCCAAGTCCGCCAAGAAGAGTGGAAGAGCGAAAGCCAAATCCAAGACCAAGACCGCCGCGACAGTGAAATAACGTCAGGGAGTAAGGGAGTGTGAGCGTTAAATCTTAAAGCGCCGGCATTGTTCCTACTCCCATACCCCCCACACGCCCTTACTACCATACATACTTAATTTAATCTTCCGGCGCCACCACGACTCGGAAGCCGATCATGGGATTGCGCCGCAGGGGATAGGCGTCGCTGCGGTTGGTGACGGCGATGATATCCGGCTCGTAGTTGTTCCAACTCGCTCCGCGCAGGGCGCGCGTGATTTGCTGGTCGTCGAACCAGTCCCGGCACCATTCCCACGCGTTGCCGCCCACGCCGAATAAACCCCAGGCGTTGCCCCCGCTTTGCTTCACCGGGCATGTGACGATAAATCCGTCATTATGTCCGCCGATATAGGGCTCGTGCTGGAACAACCGGTAGAACAGTCCGGCGCCCTCTTCGCCCCGGTAGTTGCACGTATCCGGCGGCGGCCAGGTGTTGCCCCAGGGATACCGGCGGCGGTCGTTGCAAGCGGCAAAGGCCTGCCATTCTTGCTCCCTCGGCAGACGGAAAATGTAACCGCGCGGGATTTGACCGCCGAAAGTGCGGGTCAGCCATTCGCAATAGTTATTGGCGTCCTCCCAGGAAACCCAAACCACGGGCTGGTCGGACGCATTGAGCAGGCGGCCGTAATAATCCTTGCTCGCGTGGCCCATATCGAACCGGCCATACTGATCGTTGGTGACCTCGAATTTGCCGACCCACATCTTCAAAGGTCCAATCCAGACAAACGGCAACATTTCACCGTCGCCCAGATCGACAACCAAGGCCCAGCCCGGCCGCGGCGCCGCAGCCGGCGCCACCGCTTTGGCCGATCTGGCCTGCGCCGCAGCGGGGAACACATTGGTCTGCGCCGGCAGCGGGAGGGCGCTCGCCATCAGTAAAATCAAACCAACTATCCCAGAGAATGGTTTCATCTTTCCGCTTTCCGCTTTCCGCTTTCCGCTTTCCGCTTTCCGCTTTCCGCTTTCCGCTTTCCGCTTTCCGCTTTCCGCTTTCCGCTTTCCGCTTTCCGCTTTCCGCTTTCTAATAACATATACAGCCATGACCATTTTTGATAGAAAAATCAATCAAGGCAAAATGAATCCCATTACGGACCATTCCATGCTTCGCATTCCCAACATTTCCACTGTGGCGGTTGTCGGCGCAGGGCCGGCCGGGCTCATGGCGGCCCTAACCGCCGCAAGGTCGGGGGCGCGGGTAATTGTTTGCGAACAACTGCCGGAGCCGGGCATACGGTTGCTCGCCACGGGCGGCGGCCACTGCAATTTCACCAACACTCTCGCAACGGAAGATTTCGTCAGGCGCTTCGGCGCCAAGCGCCGGTTCGCGGCGAGTGCCATCAAGGCCCTGAGCGGCAACCGGCTGCGTCTGTTTTTCGAAGAACTGGGTGTGCCGTCCCACAGTCCGGATGGGTTCCACGTTATGCCGGTATCCGATTCCGCGCGCTCCATCCGGGATGCTCTCCGTCAGGCTTGCCGGAGCCGGGGCGTGGAATTTCGTTTCAACAGCCGCGTGGATGGTCTGCAAATAGATCGCGGCCAGGTGACAGGCATCCTGACATCGCGCGGCATCGAATCCGCCGCGGGTGTTGTGCTCGCCGCGGGCGGCGCAAGCTATCCGAGCCTGGGCGGCGGGGAAAGCGGTTTGGGGCTGGCCCGCATGGCCGGGCATACGATCGTCCCACTGTGTCCGGCGTTGGTTCCTCTGCTTACCCGCGAGGCTTGGCCGGCCACCCTGGCGGGTGTCACGCTCCCGCGCGTTACGGTCAGGGTGGCAGTTTCAGGCGATGCCCGCGCGACCGGAGGCCTGCTGTTCACCCACAAGGGCATTTCCGGCCCGGCAGTATTGGATATCTCCGGCCATGTTTCCGCGGCCTTGATGACCCATGTTTCCGTGGATGTCATGATCGATCTTGCTCCCGATCGGACGCTCGAAGCGTGGCAGGGGCAGATTGAAGCAATGCGCAAGGACCACGGCGCCAGGACAGTGCTTGCCATGCTTGCCTCCATTTTGCCGGCGGCGTTGGCAAAAGTGGCGCTTGAGCGCGCGGATATACCGGCGTCCGCGAGCGTGGCGCGTTTATCGCGCGCGCAAAGCCACAAGCTGATCATGTTGATTAAAAATCTGCCGCTGACAATCACGGCAGCCGAGGGCTTCGACAAGGCCATGGTTACGAAAGGGGGCGTCACCCTATCGGAAGTATACCCAAAAACATTGGAAAGCAAGATCGTCCGCGGGCTTTTCTTTGCCGGTGAAATCCTGGATATTGACGGGCCCTGCGGCGGGTTCAATCTGCAATGGGCCTTTGCCAGCGGGTTTCTCGCCGCTCAGAATCCGCAAATAGCTTGACTTAAACCGGAATTATGCCACACTTTGGTCTGTTTCTTATAGAAAAGAACAGGAGGTGAGAGGCGCAAGGTTTGGCGAACGGGGACACGCTGTTCCGTCTGTTTCCGGCGGAGGCGTCGGTTAACCGGTCAGAACCAAAACAACCACAACACAGCAGATGGATGGTGTCGGCAAGTTTTTAACAACAACAGGTTTAGGCCTGTTTAAGAGAAGTAATAATCCGTGTCGATTATCAGGAATATCACCATGAATAGTAAATTGTCTAAAATTTTAGGCGCAGCGATTGCGAGCGTGGGCATGGTAATGGCGTTCCATACGGTTTCCGCCCAGACGCCGGCGGCGGCGCCTGAAGCAACTCCCGTGGCAGCCCCTGTCGCAGCGCCGGCGGCCGCTCCCGATACCGCTCCCGCCGCAGTCCCGGCGGAAGCTCCGGCGGCCACAGCTCCTGTTGCAGCGGCTCCGGAAATCAAGCCGGCGGTTACCAGCGCGCTGGAACTTCGCAAGACCGGTATTGTCAGTGTGGTCAAGGATGCCGGCGGCAAAGTGACCGGATTGAAATTGATCGTCAATAGTTACGATGTCCCGCTCGATGAAGGCAGCAAGCCGCTCGAGAGCATGGACGGACAGAAGGTTCGCGTGACCGGCACATTCAGCATCGAGGGCGGCAAGCGGCTGTTCTATGTGAAGGGCGTGGAACCGGCCATCGCCGAAGGCGCCGCCGCCTCGCCCGCGAAACCGGTGGAAGCGGCGCCGATGAAATAAGCGTACTTCCTCAGACGTAAAAATGGCCGCGGCGGCAAGCGCCCCGCGGCCATTTTTTTATGCCCATGCAATCCGATGCAGAGCCGGTTTTTCCTCCACAGGCGGATACGCCTCTGGCGGACAATCTTGGGTAGGGCGCGCTCGCCGAGCGCGCCGTGCCGGACCCAGAACGGCGGTTTCGGCGAAACCGCCCTGCCGATGGAAAGTCGCCGCACTTTGGGGCCTAACTCGACAATCCGTCCTCCGGCGTCTGACGTCCGGCGTCCTTCTTCTTTCGCTCCGCCAGCCATACGATCCAAATACAGGCTTCATACAACAGGACCATGGGAACGGCCATGACGGCCTGGGAAAATATGTCCGGTCCCGGCGTCAGCACGGCGGCGAGGAGCAAAATCACCACGATGGCATGCCGGCGTTTGGATCGCAGGAATGCCGCGGACACGAGGCCCATATACCCCAGGGCCACGACGACCACCGGCAATTCGAACGCCAGCCCGAAGGCCAGCAATAACTTCACCGCGAACGAGACATAGCTGACCGCGGTCCATTCCGCGCGGAGGCCGATCCAGGCATGCAGATCGAGCATGATTTTGAGCGCCACGGGCAGGGTGATGAAATAAGCGATCCCCACGCCCAGGACAAACAACGCCACCACAAAGCCCAGCGACCCTACAATCACCTTTCGCTCCAAACGGGTCAGACCGGGCAAAACGAACCGGGCTATCAGAAATGTGATGATCGGGGCGCTGACCAGCAATCCGCCCCATAGCACGAACTGCATGGCAATGGAAAATCCGCCTGTGATTTCCAGGGAGCGCAGGAACTGCTCCGGGTGTTCCGTGATCTTGTCCAACGGCGCGCGCAGAAGGGTGAATAAGCGGGGCGCAAACGGCATGACGACCGCCATGCCGATCCCCCAGGCCGCCAGGCATCCCAGCAAGGTCGTTCGCAAATCGGCCAGGTGCTCCAGGAACGGCTTGGGCTGGTCCTCGGGGTCCGAGGGGGTCATGATGTGTGACCTTGGCAATGAAGATCGCAAAATGCAAAATGAAAAAAGGGCTCAGTCATTTTTAATTCTGCATTTTAAATTTTTCATTTTTTCCCCGCCCACTGCTTGCGCACTTTTTCCGGGCTGATCAACATCTGACGGATGGCCTTGGTCGTCAGCTTGCTTGCTTTGGCATCCGGCACGCCGAGCGCCAACAGGCGTTTCTTCTGGATGGCATCGCGCCGTCGGCGTTCGCGCGGCTTTTTGGCGGAATAGGTTAACTCATTGTTAGCTCGCCCTGATCCCATAGTCTGGTTCCTTTCAATCCGATCGTTTGGACCCCAATCCGGATCGGGGCGCTCAACGGACATGACGCGGCGCATACTATAAGATCGCGAACGGGAAAGCAACCCCGATCTGCGCGCGTCACGGTGTGACGCGGTCTTGTTTTGCTTTCAGGTCCAACTCGCTTGCATGCGGGGCGGATGGCTGGCCGGCCGGTTTCAAAAACTGCCGTTCGAACCGTTCCCATACGATTTTCTTCTGCCACGCTCGGATCTGCCCGGCCACGTCCGGCGGCATGGGCTGGTCCGAATGCCGCGCGGCCCATTGCAGAACGTCGGTGGAGAGCATCAGGTACGGTTCCAGCCCATAGGGCGCGGCGATGAGCGCGCGCCACGCCTGCATGGCTTTCAAGCGCTGTTCGTAGCCGGGCTTCGAACGGGGACGCCTGATGCTGTGCGGATGCGCCTCTTCCGGCGCCGCCCGGCCCTGCCGGACCGCTTCCAGCAAACGCTGGGCCATGTGGTCCCGATACAGGGCCGGATGCAGGCTTTTGATCTGCCGGAGTTCCTGGACCGTTGCCGGCGGCTGGAGCGCCATCCGCAAGAGCAGATCGTTGCGAATGATAAAATGCACCGGCCGGTTGACGGAGCGGGCCACTTCGTCGCGCAAGCGGGTGAGCGCCCCCAGGATCGCCAATTGGCGCGGTGTCAGCAAGGCGCTTTGCTTGATGCGATGATGGGAGGGCGTAAGATCGGGAACGGGTTCGATCGATTCGGCGCGCTGGAACTCCTCGCGCGCCCAGTCCAGCCGGCCGAGTTCCACCAGCTTACGGGTCAAAATGTCCTTCAGCGTATGCAGTGAAGCGGTGTCGCGGGCGGCGTAGTCCAGCGCTTCTTTGGGAAGCGGCCGCTTCAGCCAGTCGATTTTCTGGAATTTCTTGTCGGTCTGGATGTTCAACAAATCCTGCAGGAGGCTGGCCAGGCCGAACTTCCGAAACCCGCACAATTGCGCCGCGATCTTGGTGTCGAAAACATGGACCAGGTTCAAGCCGTACACCTGACGGCAGGCGCGCCGGTCGAAATCGGCGTCATGCACGATCAATTCGACCTGGCGGTCGCTGAAAATGGCATTGAGGGGCGCAAAATCGAGGCCGGCTAACGGATCGAAAATGAAATTATGGTGTTCCGCCGTGGATATCTGGATCAGGGCGATGTGCAGACCGTAGTGATGCCGCTGGTTTTCCATTTCCAGGTCCAGCGCCAGGCAGTGCTGTCCTTTCAAACAGGCCAGCGCGGAACGCAGAGTATCGGGGCGATCGACGATTTCATAACGGAGTGCTTCCATTTGTTTTTCAGCATACGCCCCCGCCGCGCCCAATTCAACCTGATTTCTCCGAAATTGATTGCATGGCCGGCACAGGTTCGATAGGTTGATGGCAACTCATTAAAAGGAAAAGCCTTCATGATCGACTTGCATACGCATTCGACGTTTTCCGACGGCAGTCTCACGCCCGAACAGCTTGTGCGCGAAGCGGAGCGCGTCCGGCTTTCGGCCCTGGCGCTCACGGACCACGACAGCATCGACGGCCTGGAACGGTTTATGGCGGCCTGCGCCAAGGGCATCGTGCGCGGCGTGCCCGGCGTGGAAATCAGCGTCGATTGCAATCCCGGGGACGCCACCATGCATATCCTGGGCTATTTCATCGACCCGGCCAACGCGGAACTCAATGAGCATGTCAACCGGCTCCGTGACGGCCGGCGGCATCGCAACGAGGAAATCCTCAAGCGCCTGAATGCGATGGGCCTGATGCTCACCATGAACGAAATCGCCTCGTTTGCCGGCGAAAACAACGTGGGTCGTTTGCACTTTGCCCAGGCGCTCCTGGCGCGCGGCTATGTCCGCACCACCCAGGAGGCCTTCGATAAATACCTGGCCAAGGGCAAGGCCGGTTATGCCAATCGGCTGCGCTTCAAGCCCCTCGGCGGCGTGGAAATGATTCGCAAGGCCGGCGGCATCGCCGTGCTGGCGCATCCCTTTACCCTGAACCTGGGCAAACAGGCGCTGGCCGATTGCGTGGGCGAACTGGTGCAAGGCGGGCTTCAGGGCATCGAAATATATTATCCCCAGCATTCGCCCAAAATGGTCCGGCAATATCTCGATTTGGCCGCGCAGTTCCACCTGATCGCCACGGGCGGCACCGATTTCCACGGCAAGCCCATGCCGGATGTCAAGCTCGGCCGCGGGTTCGGCGTGCTCGATGTTCCCAATACGGTGCTGGAGCAATTGGATGCGCTCCGCTCGTAAGACCGCCGGCCTTTACGTGCACGTCCCTTTCTGCGACGGCAAGTGCGCTTACTGCGCGTTCTATTCCATTCGCTACCAACCGGCCCTGGCGGAGCGTTACATAGATGGCTTGGAACGCGAGCTCGCCCAGGCGTTGCCCTTGGCGCCGGAAACGATTTACATCGGCGGCGGCACCCCTTCCGTGCTCTCCGCGTCCCAGATCGCGCGGCTGTGCCGTTTGTTGCGCGAGGGCGGCGACACCCGCCGGCTGGTCGAGTGGTCGGTTGAAATCAATCCCGGCTCGCTGGATGCCGAAAAAGCGGCGATCCTGGCGGCGGCGGGCGTTAACCGGGTCAGCCTGGGGGCGCAATCGTTCGACGAGCGCATTCTGCGAACACTGGGACGCCGCCATGCGGCGGCGGATACGGTCAAGGCCGTCGCCATCCTGCATGCCGCGGGCATCGACAATATCGGCCTGGACCTGATTGCCTGTGTGCCGGGGTGCTCTCGCGCCCTCTGGCAAAAGACGCTCCGCCAGGCCCTGGCGCTGGCGCCGCACCATGTATCCGTGTACGCCCTGACCAACGAGGAAGGCACGCGCCTTAACCGTCTCATCGGACAGGGTTCGGCGGCGTTGCTCTCGGACGAGGCGCAACTGGCCATGCTGGACCTGGCGGAAACCGAATTGACCCGCGCCGGGTTCGGGCGCTATGAAATTTCCAATTATGCCCGGAGCGGTTTCGAATGCCGCCACAATTTGGCCTGTTGGCGGGGCGCGGAATATATCGGGCTTGGTCCGGCGGCCGCGTCGCACGTCGGACTCAAGCGCTGGACCAACCGGGCCGACGCGCGCGCTTGCCTGGCGGCGCTCGAAGCCGGCCGCGCTCCTCCGCGCGATGTCGATGAATTGACCCCGGCGCTTAAGCGGCAGGAGCGCGTGATCTTTGGCCTGCGCATGGCCGAGGGCATTGCGGCGGACATCGCCTTGGAATATACGCCGGCTTTGGCGAGACTGCGGGACGATGGCCTGGTTGATTTACGCGCCGGCCGCTGGGCGCTGACCGCGCGCGGCCGCAATCTGGCCGATTACGTCGCCGTGGAATTGATGGCTGGACAATAAAAATTGGCGCTCCGATGCGCGCCGGGCAATGCAAGCAAAAAAACCTTTGTTCTTTGCGGGCAATGGCTTATGATAATTGTGAATTTTATGGGAGAGATCATGCCGTCAACCTGGACCCAATCGCTGATCGAATTGATTCGCCGGACCTCGGCGGATTTGCCACGGGACGTGGAGACAGCCCTGCGTAAGGCCCGCCGGCGCGAAAAGCCACAATCGCCCGCGCGCTGGGCGCTCGATACGATCCTGGATAATATCCGGCTGGCGCGTGTACGCGGTGCGCCGCTCTGCCAGGACACGGGCACACTCATGTTTTATTGCGAAGTCCCATTCCGCTTCGATACCCGCCCTCTGACCGCCGCCATCCACGCGGCCGTCCGGCAAGCCACCACACAGGGCAGCCTGCGGCCGAACACGATCGATCCGCTCAACGGGTGTTCCTGCGCGCATAATCTTGGACCCGGCGCGCCGGTGATCCATTTTGAGTTCACGCCGCGCCGGATGGCGGCCATCCGGCTCATCATGAAGGGCGGCGGGAGCGAAAACGTGAGCGCTCAGTTCAGTCTGCCGGATGCGCGTCTCAAGGCCGGGCGCGACTTGGAAGGCGCGCGCCGCTGCATAATTGCGGCGGTGGCGCAAGCCCAGGGCAACGGTTGCGCGCCCGGTGTGCTGGGAGTCTGTATCGGCGGCGACCGCGCCGCCGGCGCGGAATGCGCCAAGCGCCAGTTCCTGCGGCCGTTAGACGATCGCGCCCCGGATACGCGCATAGCCGCGCTGGAACGCCAAGCGCTCGCCGACGCACAAAAGCTGGGCATCGGGCCCATGGGCTTTGGCGGGGCCACCACGCTCCTGGGCGTCAAGATCGGCGCCCTGACGCGCTTGCCGGCGAGTTACTTTGTGAGCGTGGCTTACATGTGCTGGGCGTTCCGGCGGCGGGGCGTCGTGCTGGACGCCGCCGGCCGTGTCGCGCGGCAATTATACGATCATTGCTGATTGCGGTGCGTTCATGTAGCCGCGGCGGTGACGCCGTGGCCGCCGAAGGAATCCACGCCCTTACGGGCGCGGCTACCCGGACGGAAAATCAGAAATCATAAATCCACAATGCTTACGTCCTTGTCATATCCATTTACCCGCGCATCCGTCCGCCGGCTGAAAGTCGGCGAGCGGGCGCTCCTGTCCGGGCGGATTTTCACCGGCCGCGACCGGCTGCATAAATTCCTGGCGGAAGGCGGATGCCCGCCGGTTTCCTTGAGGAACGGCGCCATGTATCACTGCGGCCCGGTGGTGATTCGGGAAAAAGGCCGGTGGGTTGTGCGCGCCGCCGGGCCGACAACCTCCATCCGTGAGGAGCCTTACATGGCCGCGATCATCGCGCAACATGGCTTGACGGTGATTATCGGCAAGGGCGGGATGGGCGAGGCTACGCGCCGGGCCTGCCGCCGTTACGGGTGCGTTTACCTCCACGCCGTGGGCGGCGCCGCCCAGGTGCTGGCCGACGCGGTCAAGAATGTCAATGGCGTCCATTTTCGCGACACCTTCGGGCCGACGGAAGCTCTATGGGAACTGGAAGTCGTCAATTTCCCCTGCTTGGTGACGATGGACGCGCACGGGCACAGTTTGCATGCGACGGTCGCCCGGCGATCCGCCGCTATGGTTTTATAACCGATACGCTTGTGCCCGACGGTTTGCGCGCTTCCGTTGCACTACCGGGCGAACAACCAGTTGGCGGCCGAAGGTGTCCTCGAACGCGGCCAGGTGATTTTCGAGCGCCCACATTTCGAACCGGCAATCGTGGGAGGCATAGAGCGTCATTCGCACGCGTTTTTTACCCAGACGGCTCAGGCGAACGCGATGAATATTGCCGTCGTGGCCGCGGTCCAGGCTTTCCGCAATCTTTAGGCAGAGGCAGAGCGCCGGCACGATCTTTTTCGCCTCCTCATCCAGCGCGTCGAATTCCTCGTATTTATTGCGCGGCGTCATCTTGCGGTGAAAAAACGTCGTGGCCGCCATGATGGCGATCTCGCGCTGGTCGAAGCCGATCAAATCGGCGTTGCGGATCAGATAATAAGAATGCGCGTGGTGATTGTTGAACGAGAGAAACAGGCCGATATCGTGGAGCAAGGTGGCGTATTCCAGCAGTTCGCGCTCCCAGGCGCCCAGGTCGTGCAGACGAAGCCGCCGCAGTTCGTCGTAAAGACTGACGGACATGGCCGCGATCTGCCGGGCATGCGCTTCGTCGAAACCGCAGATGCGCCCCAGATGGATAACGCTCTGGGCGCGCACCGATACGGCCTCCGTCCGGCGCGGCCGCTGCCGGCGCGCCAAATAATCCGCCAGCAGGCCGTCCCGCAAACTGCAATCGCTGACGCAGATTTCATCGAGATTCAGCTCCTGCATCAGTGTTTCCAGAATCGCGGCCCCGCCGATGATGATATCGGCGCGATCGGGGTTGATCCCCGGAACCTTGCGGCGTTCGTCGAGCGGCAGCTCCCGCAGCAGGCGGATGACTTTCTGGAGCTGGGACAGCGGAATCACGTCGTTCGGGCGCAGGCGCCGGTTCAGAAACCGGCGGCAGGCGGCGTCGGCCAGGTTCATAATCGTGCCGGAACTGCCGATCATCAAGTCAGGATCGTAGCGGCGCAAATTACGCAAAGTGCGCACGGCGGCGGCGCGGATATGTTCCTGGAGGGAGTGGTACCGCGCCGCCGACAGCGGTTTGTCGATGCGGTTTTTCAAAAACCGGCTGCTCAACCGGATGGCGCCTAATTTCAGACTGTCCAGATATTGATGGTTCCATTGGTCGCCGACGACGATTTCGGTGCTGCCCCCGCCGATATCCAGGAACAGCGCTTTATGCTTGCCCAGGTTGATGGCGCGGGAAATGCCCAGGTAGATCAGGCGCGCTTCCTCCCGGCCGGAGATCACATGCAGGTTCAGGCGCGTCTCTTTGCGGAATTGTACGACAAAGTCCATCTGGTTGGCCGCCTCGCGCACCGCGCTCGTGGCCACGGCGATAATGTCGCGCGCGCCCATGGAACGGGCAATGTCCACGAAATGACGGCAGACGTAAAGTGTGCGGCGGACGGCCTCCGGCTGGAGAGTCTGCTCCTCGAACTCCCCTTCGCCCAGCCGCACAACTTCTTTCTGCTGGGCGAGCACGGTGTAGGACCGGTTTGGATTGAACCGCACCACCAGGAGGCGCGCCGAATTCGTGCCCAGATCCAGGAACGCCGCCACCCGCAGTTTGGAGGATATTAGATTGGCCGGCATAAGATCATCAATTTGCGGTTAAAAACGCTTTCCAACAATCGCCCTTTTTTCAGGGCGGCGGAGCGTTCGGCGTCCGCCGGCCCGGCAACGCGGCACAACGCCGCTATCCGGGTCCGCGTTATGCGACAGGTCAAATCTTTTACCACGGAAGCGTGCGACACGTCCAGCCCATCCGCCACCCGCAGAAGACCCGCCAGGACCAGCACCACCTTGCGATTGTCCATTGTCAGCGCCCGGAAGCCCCGGTGACCAAGCTGGGGCAATGCCTTGCGGTGATAGCGGACAATTTCGCCCAGGATCCGCCGCGCCCGCAACCCAAGCGGCAGGAGCGCTGTTTCCAGGATGATCCGCCGGGCCGTCTTGTGATGTTTTTTGCGCCCCTCGATCCAGCCGATGTCATGGAGCAGGCCGGCGGTCTTTAACCAGGAGCGCTCCGTCCGTCCCAGGCGATGCAGGTCTTGCAGTTCATCGAACAGTCGCAAGGCTATGCGCGCAACCTGCTCGGCGTGTTTTTGTTCATACCGGCAGGCGTGGGCCAGCCGTAAGACGTCCTGTTCCCGGATCGGGGAGCTGAATTCGGCCGCCGGCTTGAACTGCGCCGGATTTATGTTGGGGAATTTCATTGGCATGTGAAACGCCGCCTTTAGCCTAACGCAATGTTATGAAATTTTCCGCCATTGGCGGATCCCTGGCCGCCTGCCCAAACTCGGCCAGGGAGCTCGGGCAGGCCGCCTCCGGCGGACAAAGTTTCTATCCGCGAGACGGAAGGCTCGCGCGGTTGGCCGGAAACGTCGGCCTATCGTCCGACGGCTACAGTCGCCGCCTTTGGCGGCCGCAGGTTCCGGCGGAACGTTTTCCAGAAATTTTGTTTCTTAACCTTTTGCCAGCGCGCGATAAACTCCCGGTAACGTGTGTCCCGGTGTTGCCGCCGCTCATGGGCCAGGAGTTTGAGACCCGGCGCCAGGCGGTTGACCGCGCGGGAGCGCCCGCCGTGGTTCCGGGTGCGAGCCTGCTCGGTTTCCAGGAAGGTCGGCAGGAATTCGATCCACAGATCGCAATCGTGGATGTCGCCCAGCAGGTCCTGGATCTCGGTCAATAACGTATGCGCGGCTTCCAGGGCGTCGGGGTAGAGCGGCGCAAAGACTTCGATCGCATAGCGCAAACGCCGGGCGGCAATGCGCATCCGGTGCAATGCGGCGATGCGCTTGGGATGCATGACCTGCGTTTCGTAAGCCAGCATGTCCTCCAGCAGGGTAGTCAGACAGTCGCACGCGAGGCGGCGCAGTTTCCGGGGCGGAAGCGACCGCGCGCGGACTTGTTTCCGGAGCAAGGCGGCGTCCAGCGCCCCGGCAACGGCGGCTTTTTCGAAGCGCTCCAATTCGCGCAAAACTTTGGATTGCAGCGCCTCGCGCCGCTGGGTCGCGCGCAGGAGCAGATGTTCGATGCCGGGACGACAGCGGGGATCGGTTGTGCCTTTCAGGAAAGCTTTTAAAAATTCGATCTGCACGTCGGCGTCGCGCGCGGCGCCCATGGTGCGCGTGAGACGGCGCACGGGTTTACGCCAGCGCTTGACTAAATGCGCGGGAAAGAAACCGGCCAGGACCGTCAGTGCGCCGCGCAAGCGCCGCAAAGCCACGCGCAGATCGTGAACGCACTCGATGTCCCGCCCTTTGCGGACGCCGGGAATCCGGCGGCGCACGGCCTTCAACCGTTTGCGCAACGTTGTGACAAGAAAAACGGAAGCCTTGTCTGGCGTCAGAGTATTCATGGCGGCCAATGCCCGCGCGCGTCAGATCAAGCCGGCCCGTTGACGTGTTTCCCGGATAAACGTCATATGCGCGCCCACCTCGTCTTCGGGGCGCGCGGGCCGGCGCTGGACATAGGCGCCATCCGGCTGCATATCCCAGGCCTGCCGCTGGTCGCGCCGAAGAACGTTCAAAATGCCCCAGCATTTTTCCTTCAAGGCGGGCTGTTCGATGGGGGCGACAACTTCCACGCGGGCCAGCAGGTTGCGGAACATCCAATCGGCCGAGCCGATGAAAAAATCGCCCTGCACGGGATCGACCGCGCCATTGCGGAAATAGAACAGGCGCGAATGTTCCAGAAACCGGCCGATGACGGACATGACGCGGATGCGTTCGCTCAGGCCCGGCACGCCCGGTTTCAGACAGCAGAATCCGCGCACAATGAGATCGATCTCGACGCCGGCCTGGGATGCGCGATAGAGCGCGCGGCAGATCGCGTCGTCCTCCAGGCTGTTCATTTTGGCGACGATATGGGCGTTGCGGCCGGCCTGCCGATGAACGATCTCACGCTCGATCAGGGCGAGGAAGCGTTCCCGCATGTTGATCGGCGCCACCAGCAATTTACGGTATTCGCGTTTCAGGGATCGGCCGGTCAGGAAGTTGAAGAGCTCGACCAGGTCGTCGGTCAGTTCCGTGTTGCAGGTCAGAAGGCCCAGGTCGGTGTACAACTTCGCCGTCTGGGAATGATAATTGCCGGTGCCGATATGGGCATAACAGCGCAGGCCGTTGGCTTCCTCGCGGATGACCAGGGCCACTTTGGAATGGGTTTTTAAACCCATCAACCCATAGACCACGTGGATGCCGGCCTTCTCCATGACCTGCGCCCAGTAAATGTTGCTCTCCTCATCGAAGCGGGCCTTCAGTTCCATGAGGCAGACCACCTGCTTGCCTTCCTCGGCGGCGCGGAGGAGGAGACGGATGAACGGACTGTCGTTACTCGTGCGATAGAGGGTCATTTTGATGGCCAACACTTTGGGGTCCTCGACGGCGGCGCGCACAAATTGCTCGACGCTGGAGGCGAAATCCTCGTAGGGGTGATGGAGGAGAATATCGGCGCCGCGGATCACCCCGAAAATATCCTGTTTGCTGTCGCGAATCGCCGGGTGCGCCAATGGAATATGCGGTTCATAATGCAATTCCGGCAGGTTCAGGGCGGCAATGGCATGCAACGCCGTATAATCGAGTTCATTGCCGAGCTCATACACGTCCTCCGGCAACAATTCCAGTTCTTTCGTCAACAGCTCCAGCGTGGCGGGGTCCGGCGCGGGGCCGTGCTCCAGGCGCACGACTTTCTCGAACCGGCGGCGGCGGACTTCCTCCTCGATGAGCGCCAGCAGGTCGTCGGCATCCTCCTCGTCGCGTTCGATATCCGCGTTGCGGGTGATGCGAAACGGCATGGAATTCAGGATATCCATGTCCGGGAAGAGCCGCCCCAGGTTATGCCGGATCAGGTCCAGCAAACTGACGAACAAGCGCCGTCCGTTTTCCCGTTCGGGTTCCAGACGGATCCAATACGGCAGGACCTCGGGAATCTTGACGCGCGCAAACGACATTGCTTCGGTAACCGGGTGCCGCAGCATGATGCCCAGTGACGTGGACAGGTTGGAAATGAACGGAAAGGGATGCCCCGGATCCACCGCCAGCGGCGTCAGCACCGGGAAAACATGCGCCTCGAAATAGGCGTTGGCCAGCTTGCATTCGGCCGCCGAGAGATCGTTCCATTCCGACAGGATAATGTGGCGCTGCTCCAGCGCCGGCCGGATGTCCCGGCGAAAACAGTCGGCCTGGCGCTGGAGCATCGGCCGCACGGTCTCACGGATGGCGGCCAATTGCTGGCGCGGGCTGAGACCATCCAACGACCGGCGCGTGACGCCGGCCTCGACCTGGCGCTTGAGCCCGCCGACGCGTTTCATGAAAAACTCGTCCAGGTTGGAGGTGAAGATTCCCATAAAGCGCAGGCGCTCCAGGAGCGGCGTGCGCGGATCGCAGGCCTCGTGCAGGACCCGCCGGTTGAATTCCAGCCAGCTCAATTCCCGGTTCAAAAATTGGGCCGGAGCGCTTTCCGGCTCCGTCATGGCCGGGGCATCAACCGGCGCATCGGCCGGAGAGGCCGGCAACGGCAAAGCGATGTGTTTGCGTGCTTTCATATAAACGGTGAAGACCGATTTGCTCATATTTTATCCCGGCGGACATAAAAGGCAAGCGTGGAAGCGGTGACCCGGCTGAGCCCTTGATAAAAGAAAACCAACAACCAGACACCCTCGATAAAAATAACGATCCCGGCGCTCCAGACGGACTTTAATCCTTGCGCCAGATCCAGCGCCAGGGACTGCGGCGGCGGAAATAGGAACGGCAGGAGCAACGCATAACCGAGCGACAACGCGGCCATGACCTGATATGAGCTGAAAGTTCCGGGCCATACCGCGAGGTTGCCGCGAAAATCGGCGCGGAGCCCTTCGGAGATAATCCGCCAGGCCTGCGAGACGCTGATCGCGACGAGCAGCGCGCCGGTAAAATGGCCGCAGAGGAAAAGCCACAAACTCAGCCAGCCGGCGCCGATATTGACGCTGGCCGTTATGGCTTGGATGGGAACCACGGCCACGCCATCGAGCGACCGTTCATAGGCGATTTTTTTGGTTTTACCGGCGAACACGAATGCCCGGCGCGAAAACAGACCGCGGATCAAGGGGGGGCACTCCGTCAGCGGGCGCCCGTAACAGCATCCGAAACTGATGCAAGCCAACCGGCCCAAGCCCTCGCCGAAACAATAAGCCACCGCCAGGGCGGCCATGATGGGAATCACCGGCAGGGGCGATTCCGGGCCGGCGGTCGTTATACGGCTGTAGGCCGCCACAATCCAGGGTGCGGCGACAAGGCAGACAAACGATGCGCCGCCGACCGTAAAAGTGTTCTTTTTTTTCTCAACCCAGCCGGCAATCCAGCGCGAGGCGGCGATGCCGATGGCGAGGATCAAACCGCAAATGACCAACATCGCGCCAACCGGAATGGACAGGGCGCCGGCAAGAACCAGCATGAGCAACAGCGCGACGGCATACGCGCTGGCGATAAAAAAACCGTAAAACGTAAAATTCCGGCCCTGCCATTGGCCCGATAATGCGGACAGTGCGGGAATCACGGCCAGAAATTGCCAGCGCTCCTGGGGCAACACCCGGAAGGCCCAGCGGAATAAGAGCGCCATCGAAGCGGCCAGTCCCAGCATGACCACGAGAATGATCATGAGTGCAATCCTTCATGTTCCGGGGGCCACGCAATCAGGGAGCGAACCTTGAGATCCGTTTCCACCAGCGGCTGGCCGAATCCGGCGCTAAAGCGGCTGCTAATGTTATGACGCCTGCGATTGGCGCAAATGTCGTCGCAAAACCGACAGCGCCCTTTTTGAAACACCAAGACCGTGGTGCTGCTGCCGGGACGGTACAGACTTTTGGGCTGGCCCTTTTTCACCGGCATCCCGCAATATGGAACCGCGGGGTTTTCATACCGATAGGCGCTGTAACATGGAACAATGTCGCCAATCATAAGCGCCACGATTTCGATCATGGCAACCAGCCCGACGCCCGATCCGCCCGCGCAATCCGTGTCGATAATCGTAATGACACGCCGGTTTTTGGAAAACGGCGTGACCATCGCCACGACGGCGTTGGGATTGCAGGAATGACAGGCGCCTTGAATCTCGTAAAAGTCCTTGATGATGCCGGAGACCGGTATGTGATTGTAATGGTATTTGTCGGGCGTCAGGCGAAAGATGGCGAAATCTCCGTCCCGAAACGCTCTCAGCCATTCCATTTTATCGGCTCCAAGCAACTCTTCGTAATCGAAGAACTTGCCTTTGATAAAAAGACTGTGCTGAGTGTGGAACGAGCCGACCATGACCCGGGCATCCGCCGGCGAGACGACCGCGGCCGGATCCGCCGGCATGGGGCGGCATTCCCAATACCGGATTTTCCGCTCGAACCACTGGCGCAGGGTTTTGAAATCGCGGACATTATCCACATATTCATCAGTTTGGGGTTGCCCGTCTTGGAGGAAGTCCAAAGCGCCGATGCGCGCGGCCGCGATGGGCAGATCGTAATTCAAAAGACCCAGCCAATGAGACGTCCGCGAACCGGTCAATACGCGGAACAAAGTCGGGGCATGCTCGCGCAGACCGGAATACATCCAGTGAATGCCCCGGTCGGCCGCCAGGCGCTCCAGGCAAATGGCGCCGGTATGGCGCTCGATGTAATGATGTCGGAGAAGGCGCATAATGCTTGTCTGGCGATCAGTCGTTTTGGCGGCGATCGATCTCGACCGAGACGATGAGCAATTGAATCAACTTGCGCAGTTCCTCGGCCGAGCAGGTTTCGGCCAGGATCCGGTTGCGCAGCCGGGCCGGCAAATTGGCCGCGCTTTGTCCCTGCAAGACGGCTTGCAGGATTTCCCGGCAGGCGGGCATTTCCGCGGCGACACCGGCATCTATTTGCCGGAAATCCAGGCGTATATTATCCAGCGCTTCCCGGATATGGCTTTTACGCAGCGTCTCCCGATAATAGCGCTCGGCGGCCTGGTTGAACTCCGCGGCGTTAACCTGCAAGGGGGATTGCGCCGAAAGGTCATGTAGAATGCCCCGCGTTAATTTGCCGGCCGCCGAGGCGTTCGCCGGGTCACGCAGGCGTTCGGACAGGTCCGCGAGGGTCTCGTTTAAGCGCAAGTTTTCGATCAGGTCGGCGGCGTCCTGGCGCAGCAGTTTAATCAGGGCCAGACGGTATTCCAGATTGGAAACCCGCCAGTAACCCTGATAGCGCCGGCTGGAGCGCATGTCTGGGACATATTGCAGAATCCGGCGGAGAAAGGCGTTGCGGGTATCGCACCGGACGAAAAACGTCGGCAGGCCGATGGCCGTGCTGAAAAACATCTGGCGGCGCTCGCTTTCGATGGAAGGCGTGTCCGGAATATGGGCGTGGGTCACCAAGCCGCCGGCCATATATTTATACGCCAAGGCCGTGATCAGCGTCTGTAAATCCACGGCGCGGCTCATGTCCTCGTCAAGACTTTCAAAGAGACTATACCAGCGGCCTTCAAATCCGGAAAAACCCATGGCCCGAAATTCCCGCAGCCGATGCAGACAATAAAACGACATTTTGCCGTCAAAAACACCCAACTCGGTCAAATCTTGTTTCAAACGCTCCTGGTTGCCCAGCCGGCCGTTAAAGGCGGGGCTTCGATCGGTGCTTAGGAGCGACACGGGATAATCGATCAGGCGGAAATCGTCAATGAAATCGCCTTGCGCATGAAATCCCCGGCTGACGACGTTGTCCAGCCAGGCCGACCCGGAAGGCAAGAACGACTTGCCGCAGAGGCGTAAATGGGCTTTTTTCTTCCAGCGGCGCCACAACATGCGCAGGTGGGTATAATCCAGCTCGTGCGGCAGGAATCCCAGGACTTTTTCGGGAAGGAAATCGGCGAAGCCCAGGCGATAGGGGTCCGCGCTGTAAGTCCCGATAAAAAGGGGCAAAAAATGCTCCGTGATCTTCACGGCCAAGTCGCCTATGTATTTCTCATGCGCGGCGGCGAAACCGGAGGACACATTCTTCAGCGCGCAGGTTAACCGCTTGCTGCCCAGGCTGACGTGGGCGCCATTATTTGCCAGACTGATATTGGAGATCGTCGGCAAACTGACCCGTTGCCCGCCGATGATGCCCGCCTCGCGCAGATTGGCCGTGGCGTTCAACTGGCTGCGACTCAGGACCTGGTGGCACAGGATCATGTAATGATGCTTGGCTTCGCCGCGGTCCCAGCCGGATAGACAGGGACTCATAAACAACTCCCGATAGAACGAGTCCGGAATACATTCGTTCAAGACTTTTTGGCGCACCGGCGGATGCGGCGAAAAATAAACCAATGCATTCTGGCCGGTGGCCTTGAGTTGGAATTGTTCATTGGCATATTGCATCAGGAGTTGGGTCAGCAGAAATCGTTTGCCGGTTTCCCGGGCCAGCGCCCGACCCAGGCCGCGATCCGGATGAAGCGCCGTTATATTGAAGGAAGACGATTCGGGTGAAGTGTTGTCGTTCAGCAGATGGCGCATCAGCCGTTCGGCGATCGGCAAGAGGGCGGCCGGCATCGCGGGACCGGAACTGACGGCATCGGCCAACGCCAGCTTGAGAAGATAAGAGACGGGAATGCGCAGAGAGCCCCGGCCTTTTTCGATGCAGGTAAATTTATGGCGGTCCGTGCGCGAACCCTGCTCCGGATGCTTGTTGTCGGCCAACAGATCGGCGTTGACTATCTGCCGGGCATAGGAACTGAGCGCGTGATGGGGCGCGCGCACCCAGCTGTTTTCCCAGACACGATCGGCATTGTGATGCAGCCAGCGCTCCAAGCTCGCGCCCCGGGCGAGCGGTAGATCGCCCGTCGTTATGCGGCGGCGGATATTGGCGAAATAATTCGAATGCTCAATGGTCAGCGGCAAATCCACGTTCTGCCGGTCGCCAATGACCGCGCTTTGCAGTTCTATTTCAGTGCCCGCCGTGATATCGTCCGGCGCAAAGGGCAGAGACTCGATAAAGGATTTGGCGCTGGGTTGAGGAACGCCAAGATTCTTGAAGATTTCCTTCATGGACATGGGATGCCAGTCCTGGGTATGACAAGGAATGCCCATGGGAACGGTTTGAGGCAACATGCTTGCTGAATTCATCAAGCCCTCCTTTCGTGCGACCGATGACAAGGCGCGTCATCAACATGGAGGCGCCTGGTTAAGATTGGATTAGGATTGAGCTAATTCTTGGTTAGCAAAGGACCGGGGCGGGGAAAGCCAATATCCCGTTTGACCCCGATCGGCCGGCCAGCTATCTTATGGCCGACAAGCTTCAGGCATTCGCGACTGACCGTAATTTCCGGACCAGGGTATAAAAATGCGCATTATTTTCATGGGCTCGGCGGAATTGGCGTGTCCGTGCCTGGACCGCCTGCTGGCTAATCCGGCCGATCGGGTCGTCGGCGTGGTGACCCAGCCGGATCGTCCCAAGGGGCGCGCGCTCCGGATGGCGCCCTGCGCCGTGCGCGCCCACGTGGCGGCGCGGGGCATTCCCGTGCTGGCGCCGGAGAATGTCAATGCGCCCGAAAGCGTGGCGGCTTTGCGCGCGCTGGCGCCGGACCTGATCGTCGTGGTGGCTTACGGCCAATTCCTGAAAGCGGAGATTCTTAACCTGGCGCCGCGAGGCTGTATGAACGCGCACGCCTCGCTTTTGCCAAAGTATCGCGGGGCGGCGCCCATCCAGTGGGCCGTGGCCAATGGCGAAACCGAAACCGGCGTGACCACGATGTTCGTCAACGCCCGCATGGACGCCGGCGACATCATCGACAGAATTGTGGAACCCATCCGGCCGGAGGATACCGCCGGAAGTCTGCACGATCGCCTGGCCCGATGCGGAGCGGAGCTGCTGGCGCGCACGATCGAGGCGCTACGGCAAGGTTCGATCCGGCGCCAGCCCCAGAACGAGGCCGAGGCGACATTCGCGCCGCGCATTAAAAAAGCCGATGGCCGCATCGACTGGCATTTACCGGCCGTCCAAATCCATAACCGCGCGCGGGGTTTCAATCCCTGGCCGGGCTGTTTTTGCGAGCTGCCCCCTGCGGGCGTCGTGCGGGTTTTGAAAACACGCGTGGAAGCCGGCCGGAGCGAAGAGGCCGGCGCCGTGCTGGAAGCCGCCGGTGAAGGCCCCTTGATTCAAACCGGCCAGGATGCCCTGCGGCTTCTGGAACTCCAGCCCGCAGGCCGCAAAGTAATGTCCGGCGCCGCCTTCCTCCGCGGCCACGCACGGATTCGGATTGGGGTCAGCCCTCGAAATAGAACTTAGCGTCGTTCCGAGCGTGCTTTCCGCTTTGCGGCTTACGCATGGTTTGACGCAATTCTTCCATCCGTTTATCGGCGCGTTCCACCAGGCGACGCAGGGGCCGCTCGTTCTCCAATAACTCACGCACTTTGCGCATCTGCCGGCTTACCGCTCCACCACTGCCCGCGCCTATCTTAACCGCCGCCTCCCGCTGCGTCATGCCCGCATACCGAACCAGAAACCGGCCTGCTATGCCTCGTAACGCCGAGGCGCGCCGCCGCCGATTAAACTCCGCGACCGGAACCTCGAAAACCTCGGCCAATATGGCGAGCACCTTGTCGGCCGATAGCGGCTCTGTAATTCGCCTGAACGCCGCATCTTCAGGGCGACGATGGCTTTCAATCAATTTTCGGCACAGTTCATCCACCCAGACACGAAACCCTTCGCCGCCGATACTGCGCGGCGATTCTTTCAGCGCCAGCTTGATATCTTCATCTTCTTCGGCCAAGCCTGTCTCCACAAATTCCCGATACCGCCTCGGCCAGTCGCGCCGTTTCCCGCTCATCTCCGCCAGAATCGGAGCGTATTCGACAAAGTCGAAGGCTTTGCGCTCGCCGATGTAGCTTGGATACGTGCTCCACGCATACTCCCGCAGATATTTGATCCGCTCCGCAATCGGTTTGTCCTTAATCCCGTCCACACGCACCGGATTCAAATGCACGTAGCGCGAGAGCGCCAGCAGATACTCGTCGCCTTCCACCAGCTTTGCCTTATAACGTCCGTCCAGCAGATGGCCATGCCGACCATGCCGCAGATTGTAATATACCGTGTACGCTGTCGAGAGCGATTGCATGAATTTCGCGCAGTTCCCTTCCGGCGTCTCGAAAACCAGGTGAAAGTGGTTGGTCATGCATGCGAACAGATATAGACGAATGTCGTACTGTCCCACGCGGTCAGATAAGCAATCGATGAAGCGCTCCCGGTCCTTGTTGTCAACAAACAGCCGGCTCCGGTCCAGTTGACGGTCGCCAATCATCCGGCAGGTGACGTGATAGATTGCACTCGGATATTCTACTCTCAGATTTCTCGCCATGACCAGCACTCTGCCATCATCGCTCGCGCTTGTAAAGTTCTATTTCGAGGGCTGACCCTGATCCCGGAACGGCAGGACGTCGTCCAAGGAGGCGGCGCCGGCCAAGAGCATGACCAGGCGGTCCACGCCGAGCGCGATGCCGCCGGCGGGCGGCAGGCCGGATTCCAGGGCCGCCAGAAAATCCTCGTCCAGCGGGTACACGAGCTGGCCCAGGGCGCGGCGCTCCGCAGCGCAAGCCTCAAAGCGCTGACGCTGTTCCACCGGATCGGTGAGCTCGCTGAAGGCGTTGGCGAGTTCGATCCCGCCGATATACAGTTCCCAGCGTTCCGCCACGCGCGGGTCTTCCGGCTTGCGGCGCGCCAGGGCGGCCGCGGCCGCGGGATAATCCATCAGCACCACGGGGCAGGCGGCCGGCAGATGGGGTTCGACTTTGTTGACCATGTCCAGATCGAACCGGTCGGCGTCGAAATGCTCGACCGGATTCCAGCCGGCAAAACTCCGGAACGCCTCGGCCACGGTCAATATTTCCCAAACCGGCATCAACTCGATGTGGGTCCGGCGATACTCCAGCCAGGTGCGGCCCAACGCCGCGGCGGCCACCGCCGCGATGAGCGCCTTGGTCTCCGCCAGGATGTCCCGGTAATCGGCGTTCGCGCGATACCACTCCAACAGGGTGAATTCGGGGTTATGCTTCTGGCCGCGTTCGCCCTGCCGGAAGCAGGGTCCGAGTTGATACACGCGCTCGCAGCCGGCGGCCAGCAGGCGTTTCATGTGCAGTTCCGGCGAGGTGCGCAGCCAGGCGCCGCCGGCGGGCATGGCGTTGACATGCATTTCCAGGGCGGGCGCGGCGATCCGGACGGGTGTTTCCACTTCCAGGAATCCCCGCGCGTCGAAAAAATGACGAATGGCCCGCAAAATGCGGGAGCGCAGGGCCAGCATCGGTTGAAACCGGGATAATGGAGAAGAGCCAGGCACGGTACGTAGTTTTCAGTGTTCGGTGCTCGGTTTTGCGAGACCCCGCCGATAGCGTGTAATCCACGTATGGGAGTATGGGGGTAGTGGGGTATGGGAGTCTGAAAAATTACTCCGATACGCCCATACTTCCATACACCCATACTCTTTAACGGTCGTCCGTCTCAGGCCGTGCGGACGCGGTCGCTATAGCCGCCGGTGCGCGTATCGATGCGGATGATATCGCCTTGATTGATGAAAAGCGGCACCTGGATTTCATAGCCGCCCTCGATCTTGGCCGGCTTGAGGACGTTGGTAGCGGTATTGCCGCGCGCGCCGGGTTCCGTTTCGACAATGGTTTTTTCGACGAACGTCGGCAGTTCCACGCCAATGGGCGCGTCGTTATGAATCAGGATATCGACCTCGATATCTTCCACGAGGAAAAAGCGGCTGTCGCCCAGCACTTCCGCCCGGACAGTCAACTGATCGAAATTCTTGTCGATGAACACGTAATCGTCGCCGTCCTTGTAGGAATAGCGCATGGTGCGCTCTTCCAGCTTCGGCTCGCCCAGCGTATCGTTGGAGCGGTAACTGCGCGTCAGCGTGGCGCCCGTGATCATGTTTTTCAGCCGGCAGTTATAAATGGAGGCGCCCTTGCCCGGTTTCACGAAATTGAAGTCGGTGATGACGAATGGCACGCCGTCGATCTCAACGCGCAAACCCTTGCGTAAATCCGCTGCAGAATACATGATGCCACCCCTGATTTGGTTGTCGGTTTATTACCTGAAGTATCCGGCGAATGCCTTTAATAATACGAATGCCCGCGCTTGGCAAGTGTTTTCCGAGCCTTGCTGCGATTCAGACAGTGGGGAGATAGCGAGGCCAGAGGCCGCAGGTAGGGCGACCGGCGGCGGAGGCGACTCGGATGGCGTGGATCGTCGTGACGAGTGCGGTGATCAACGAGGTGGCAATG